>Ga0182745_1000741_pt1 | contig 34053 bp, 28 predicted proteins | sample eDN3rd30CKraftBY_FD_128523 | JGI IMG/M metagenome (GOLD analysis project Ga0182745, IMG submission 128523) | Enriched backyard soil microbial communities from Emeryville, California, USA - eDNA 3rd pass 30_C Kraft BY (version 2) (version 2) | ecosystem: Environmental > Terrestrial > Soil >...
CGTGCGGGACATCATCGCGCTGGGGCCGGACCGCTATCACTTCGTCCGCGCCGACTTCCTGGCGGACGCGGAGGGCCGCTTCCGCATCAGCGGCCCCAGCGAGCCGCGCGCGCCCCGGCCCGGGCCCATTGTCGAGGCCGCGCTGGCCGCGCCCGAGGTTCGCGGTCTGGCGAACTGGCTGCGCCTTCCCACGTACCAGGTGGAGGCGCGTCCCGGGGGCTGGCGCGTCACCATCCGGGACGTCCGCTACTCGCGCACGCAGAGCGCGGGGCTGGGCACCGCCGTCGTGGAACTGGATGGCGCCCTGCGCCCCGTCCGCGCGCGGAAGGAGTAGGCACCACCCGGGCTCCGCGGCGGCGCGCGCCCGGGCGCCCCGCCGTGGACGTCAGCGCTTCAAGTCGATGCGCACCCACTCGTTGTGGGTGGCGCCGGGAAGCACGGTGAGGCCCAGGTTGCGGTAGGCCGCCTCCACGTCCGCGCGCTGGTGGGCGAGCACGCCCGCGAGGACGAGCCGGTCCTTCACCTTCTCCACAATCAGCGGAGCCAGCTCGATGAGGGTGTTGGCCAGGATGTTCGCGAGCACCAGGTCGAAGGTGCCCTCCACCAGCGTCAGCTCCTTGCCGGACACCTCGATGTCCGGGGTGCCGTTCTCCACCTGGTTCTCCTGCGCCAACTCCACGGACACCGGGTCGTTGTCGGTGGCGACCGTCCGGCCGGCGCCGAGCTTCTTCGCGGCGATGGCCAGCACGCCCGTGCCGGTGCCCACGTCCAGGACGCTGGCGCCCGGGTGCTCGGCCATGTACGCGTCCACGGCGGCGAGGCACAGGGACGTCGTCGGGTGGTCGCCGGTGCCGAAGGCCATCTTCGGCTCAATCACGAGCTGCACGGTGCCCGGCGGCGCGTTCGCCTTGTCCCAGGGGGGACCGACCCACAACCTGCCCACATGCACGGACTTGATGAGCGACTTCCACTCGTTGCTCCAGTCCTGCTGCGGCTGCTCGTCCAGCGCGAGCCGCGCGCCGGGGAAGGACGCCTTCACCTCGTCCTGGGCGGACTCGGCGGTGTCGCGGTCCTCGAAGTAGCCGATGACGATGGCCTCGCCGGGGTTCGGTCCGCGTACGCCCGGCATGATGGGCCCCTCGCGGTCCCGCACCTCGAGGCCCAGCGCGCCCGACTCGTGGAGGAGGTCCTGTACGGCCTCGGACGATTCTTCGGGCAACTCCACTGTGAGTGACAAATAGGTCTGGGACATGCGGGCCCTTTAATCCCAGCGTGGCTAGCGTGGAAGCGCCGTGAGACACCTCATTCGTTGGTGGCCCTGGGTCTGCCTGACTGCCTGCTCCGGTCCGGACGCGCCGGACGCCGCTGTCTGCCGGGATGTCGTCGTCCGGCTCTGCCAGACAGCGGCCTGTCCCGGCGTGTCGGCGCAGCTCCTCCCGGGGGCGGCGTGCGAGCCCACCCTCCTCCAGAGGACCGGCTGTGAGGACGACGCCTTCGCCTTCGCGTCCCCGTCCCGGGAGCGCCTCCTGGACTGCCGGGAGGCCCTGCTCGGCCGGGGGCTCTCCACGTCGGCGCCCCCCGCGTGCGCGGACGCGACGCGGTTTCTCACCGAGTGCCCGGACGTGGCGGGCTTCTTCCGGGAGGGGCGGCAGCCATGAAGCAGCTGGGCGCGGCGGTGCTGGTGGCGGCGGTGGGGTGTACGCCCCTGGACGTGGAGCGGCGGACCGAGCGCGGGCCGCTCATCCGCACCTACGCCCAGGAGAAGGCGCTCGACGAGCGCATCCCCTTCGCCACGACACAGGTGCAGTGGCCTCGGCTCACGCTGGCCTTCTCCTCGGCGGACATCTGCCGCACCGAGCAGCATGGGGAGTACGCGGAGGACGTCGTGTCCACGCGCTACTCGCGGGGCGCGGCGGCGGCCGTGAGCACCGGAGGCGTCTTCACGGTGCTGGGCGGAGCCCTGCTGGCGGGGCGCTCGCTGTTCTCGGAGACGCCCAACCGCTACGCCATCGATGAGCGGGGCCGCTACGGCGCCTCCAACCGGGAGGTCGCCACGGGGTGGGGCGTGGGGCTGCTCATCGTCGGTGTCCCGGCGGTGGTGGCCGGCATCGTCCAGCTCTCGCGGAGCGGCGAGACGCGGGAGACGCGCAAGGCGGATGAGCTGCTGTCCCTGCGCGAGGTGCCCTGCCAGCCCAGGCCCGTGGACGGGGTGGTGGAGCTGGCCGGAGGCCCGGGGCCGCAGCCTCCACCCCGGCTCACCCTCAACGGGGCGCTGGTGCTGACCGCGGACGAGATTCGAGAGCTCTCCTTCGCGGGGCTGGCGCTGGACGGGACGCCCGTCACGCTGGAGGAGGAGGACCTCGACCGGCTGGAGACCTTCCGCACCTGCGCGACGCTGCTGGCCTCGCCGGTGAACCCGGAGGCCCTGGCGGGAGAGGCCCGCACCCACCCGGACCGGCTGCGCATGAAGCGCGAGCTGGCGCGGGACTGCGCGAAGCTGCCGGGGGCCCCGGCGCAGTCCCTGCTCGACGCCATCGAGGGCGCTCTCGGGAGCACCGCCCTGTAGCGGCGGCGCGCCCGCCCATGCGCCTCGCTACGGCCCGACGATGGCCAGCGCGCTGCGGTCGAAGTCGATGACCCTGCGCGCCACCTCGCGCACGTCGTCCGCCGTCACCGCCGCGACGTGGTCCGCGTAGTGGAGGAAGTTGTCCTGGCCCAGGCCGTAGCAGGCGTCCAGCGCCAGCAGCGCCGCGCGGGCGCCGTTGCGCTGCAAGCCAATCTCGTGCGTGCCGATGAGGTGCTGCTTGGCGCGGGCCAGCTCCTCGGCGGGGATGGGCTCGTCGCGCACGCGGGCCAGCTCCGCGCGGATGCCCTCCAGCGCCGCGTCCACCTTCTCCGGGCTGGTGCCCATGTACGTGGCGAAGAAGCCCGGGTCCACGCCCTCGGAGGCGAACGCGCTGACGCTGTAGGCCATGGAGCGCTTGTCGCGCAGCTCCACGAAGAGGCGCCCGCCTTGGCCGGACAGCACGGTGGAGAGCACCTCCAGCGGGTGCCGCCACGCGTCGCTCACGCGCGCGCCCGGGAAGCCGAGCACCAGGTGCGCCTGCGCGCGCGCCAGCACCTTCTTCTCCTGGCGCGGGCCGTCTAGCGGCGGCTCCACCGGGACGGAGGGCGGAGGGGCCACCTTGCCGCGCGAGGCGCCGAAGTACTCGCGCGCCAGGGCCATGACGGCGTCCACCTTCACGTCACCCACCACGCTGAGCGTGAGCTGCGACGGGTCCATGTGCGCCGCGTGCCACGCGCGCAGGCGCTCCGGCGTCAGCTTCTCCACCGAGCCCTGCTCGCCGGTGGTGGGCATGCGGTAGGGGTGCGTGCGGTACAGCGTCTTGCTGAACAGGTCGAAGGCGACGCTGGACGGCTTGTCCTCGCGGGTGAGGATGTCCTGGAGCAGCAGCGTGCGCTCGCGGTCGACCTCGGCCTCCGGGAAGGACGCGTTCAGGAGGCAGTCGGCGAAGAGGCGGAAGGCCGGCTCGAAGTGGCGCGAGAGGAACTCGCCCCGCAGCCCCACCGAGTTGCGCCCGCCCTGGCCGCCCAGGCTGCCCGCGTACGCGTCGATGAGGTCGGAGATGTCCTCCGCGTCATGCGTGGGCGTGCCGCGCGTGAGGCAGCGGGTGAGCAGGGTGGTGATGCCGTTGTCCGCGGACGTCTCGTAGCGCAGGCCGCCGGCGAAGGCGGCGCGGATGGCGAACAGCGGCACCGCCGGCTCCACGCGCACCACGAGGGTCGCGCCCGAGGGCAGCTTCTCCGTGATGATGTCGCTCGGCCCCGTGCCCGAGCCCTTCAGGATGCGCACCGGTGAGTCACCCACCGCCACCTTGCGCGCCTTGCGCTCGGGCGGCGCGGCGGCGGGCTCGCGGTCCACCGTGTCCAGCACCTCGTTCACCTGCGCCTCGGTCAGCGGCGTGCCCTCCGGCAGCAGGCCGGTGACGACGGCGCGGTCGAAGCGCAGGTAGCGCTCGGCGGCGGCGCGCAGGTGCTCGGGCGTGAGGTTGCGCACGGCCTCGTAGTAGCGGGCCTCCGCCTCCAGGCTGCCCATGCCGGACTGGTAGAAGCCCATCTTCCGGGCCATGCCCTGCACCGTCTCGCGCTGGTACACGGCCTCCGCCTCCACCAGCGCCTTGGCCGTGGCCAGCTCCTCCGCCGTCACCGGCATGGCGCGCAGCGTGGCCAGGGTCCGCGCCGTCTCCGCCAGCGCGCGCGCGGCGTTGCCGGGCGGGAGCGTCATGGACGCGGAGAAGATGCCCGGGTCCGACGGCGTATAGGCGAAGGTGTGGATGTCGTTGACCAGGTTGTGGCGGCGCTTCACCTCGCGCGCCAGCCGGGACGCGTCGCCCTGGCCGGCAATCATCGCCAGCACGTCCAGCGCGGGCACGTCCGCGTGGTCCGCCTGCGGAATCCCGAAGGCCAGGTGGACGTATGCCTCCTTCACCTCGTCCGGGCGCAGCAGGACGCGCCGCCCGGTGGCTTCGGGCTCCGGCGCGCGCGCCACGCGGCCCTCGTACGGGCGGCCCCAGTCTCCGCCGAAGATGTCCTCCACCCACTCGCGCAGCTCCGCCTCGCGCAGGTCGCCGGCCACCGACAGGACCAGGTTCCGCGGCGTGTAGTGGCGGTGGTAGAACTCCAGCACCTTCTCGCGCGTGAAGCTGCGCACGCTCTGCTCGGTGCCGATGACGGGCAGCCGGTAGGGGTGCACCTGGTACGCGGTGGAGAACAGGTCGCGCGAGGCGCGGCGGGACGGCGTGTCCTGGCTGCGCTTGATTTCCTCGCACACCACCTCGATTTCGCGCGCCAGCTCCCCCGCGTCGAACGCCGAGCGGCGTACCGCGTCGCCCAGGATGTCCAGGCCCATGCGCGCGAACTGGCTGGCGATGACGATGTGGTAGACGGTCTGGTCGTAGGAGGTCCAGGCGTTGATTTCACCGCCGTGGGACTCCACGTCCCGGGCCACCTCGCCGGGGCCCCGGCGCTCGGTGCCCTTGAAGAGCATGTGCTCGTGCAGGTGGGCCAGTCCTGCCTGGTCCGGCCGCTCGTCGGCGCTCCCGGCCTTGACCCAGACCTGGAAGGCCGCGACCTTGGCGGCGTGCTGCTCCTCGAAGACGACGGTAAGCCCGTTGGGTAGCGCGTAGCGGATGGCCATAGAGAACGTCCGAAACTGTCACCGGCCCCCTCAGAGGGCAAGGCGAGGTGTGATGTTTTCCCTCACTGGCTAACGCCCGGGGGCCTCGGCGTCGAGGAGACTGTACGGCTGCCGTCCGGACGGAGGGACGCACTTCGGACGCGCACATGCCCACGCGTCTCTGGTGATGCGCCCGCCCGGCGGGTAACCTGCGCCGCCCATGTCGTCACCTCCGGAAGAGGTGGATCCGCTCGCGGACCTGCGCGACAGCCTGGACCTGGAAGACACCGGTGCCTCGGCGGCCCCTGCCGCCCCGGCCCCCGTGTCCGCCAGGCCCTCGCCGAAGCCACCGCCCTCGGCCCCACCGCCCGCCGCTCCGCCTCCGCTGCCGCCGCGCCGCCCGGCCGCCCCCCAGGCCGCCGTGCCCAAGGCCGCCGGTGTGCCCGCGCCCCCGAAGGCGCCCTCGGCGCCGGCCCCCACCTCACCGGCCGCCGCGGCCCGGGCTCCCCGCGTGCCGGGGAATGATCCATTCGGCGAGCCACCCGAAATCCGGATGCCCATGGGGGGCTCCCCCGAGGACAAGCTGGAGTACTTCCGGGCCGTGGTCCGACAGAAGACGGAGACGCTGGCCCGGGCCCGGGCGCTGTACGCGGAGCGCGACGGCGAGCTCAACGGCGTGAAGCAGTCGCTGACGCTGGTCCGCAAGGAGCTGGCGGAGTCCAAGGCGCGCGCCTCCGCCTTCCAGGAGGAGCTGTCCTCGGTCGAAGCGGACCGCAAGGACCTGAGCCGCGCGCTGGCCGAGGTGGAGTCCGATGTGCCGCGCCTCACCGCGGAGCTCCAGCAGGAGCGCGAGGCCCGCGGCGCGGTGGCCGAGGAGCTGATTGGCGCCAAGGAGGCGCTGTCGCTGGCGCAGGACCGCGTGGCGGAGCTGGCCGCGGAGAAGTCCGAGACGCAGGGCGCCCTGGAGGCCGTTCAGGAGCAGTACCAGCAGGCCATCGCCGACGTGGAGCGGCTGACGTCCGAGCTGGAGGCGGCCTCGGTGGAGCAGGAGGCGCTGAACCTGCGCACCGCCCAGCTCGAGGCGGCGCTGAACGAGGCCCAGTCCGGGCTGAGCGCGCTGGAGAGCGAGAGCGACTGGTCCAAGAGCTCGCTGGAGGAGGCCCAGGGGCGCGCGGCCTCGCTGGAGGCCGAGCGGGACGAGGCGCGCAAGCAGCTCTCGGTGGTGGAGGACGGGCTGCGCACCCTGCAGGAGCAGGTGGCGGAGCTGGAGCGCGCGCTGGCGCTCAAGGACGCCGAAATCGTGGGCCTGCGGGCGGCGCTCACCGCGCGCACCACCGAGGCCGCGGAGCTGCCCGCGCTGCGGCAGGCGCTGGAGGCGCGCACCGCGGAGCTGGCGCGGCTGAAGGCGCGGCTGGACGCGGAGGCCGCCAAGGCCGCGGAGCGCTCGCAGGCGCTGGAGGAGGGGCTGGCGCAGGCCAGCGAGCGGGCGCAGCTCGCGGAGGCGGAGGCCGCCGCGCTGAAGGAGGCGCTGGAGGCCGCCGAGGTGGAGCAGGTGTCGCTGCGGGACCGCATGGAGGCGGACGCGGCGGCGCTGGGCGAGGCGGTGCAGCAGGCCGAGACGAAGGTGACGGAGCTGACGGCGGCGGTGGAGGCCGCCCACGCCGGCCATGAGACCCTGAAGGAGCAGCTCTCCGCGGTGGAGCTTAAGGCGGCCACCAAGGACGCCGAGCGCGTGGGCCTGGCCGCCCGCGTGTCCATGCTGGAGGCCGCGTCCGGCCAGCGCGAGGCGGAGCTGGCCCGGTTGCAGGCGGAGGTGGCCCGGGCGCACGAAGCGCTGGCGCTGGAGCAGGCCCGGCGCGAGGCGGCGGAGGCCGAGCGCACCGACGCGCAGGTGCAGGCGGCCCAGGCCGAGGCGCAGGTGGAGTCGCTGTCGGTGGGGCAGGGCGGCGCCGAGGCGCAGGTGGCCTCGCTCACCGAGGAGTTGGAGGCCGCGCGCGCCGAGGCGGACAAGGTGGAGCGGCTCCAGGGCCGGCTGAAGATGATGGAGGGCGCGCTGGAGAGCGCGAAGGCCCAGGCCGCCGCGGTCAGCAGGGCCGACGCGGCGCGCGCCGCGGTGGAGGCGAAGCTCGCGAAGGCGGAGGCCTCGCTGAAGGCGGAGCGCGAGGCGCGGCAGGCGCTCGAGGCCCGGCAGGCGGAGCGGGCGGGTGCCCCCTCGGCCGGCGCGGCCCCGGCGGATTGGGAGGCGGAGCGCGAGCAGCTCAAGGCGGACGCGGCCAACCTCAAGCGCAAGTTGGTGGCGGCCGAGGCGGCGCTCGAGAACGCGGCCGGCTACAAGGCGAAGATTGCCCGGCTGGAGGCGCAATTGAAGGGCAGGAAGTAGGGGTTATTCCTTCATGCCTTTCGACGCGCCAGCGGATGCCCTCACGGGAATGCCGGCGGCCCGCTTCGGGCTGTACCTGCACTTCCCATACTGCCTCGCGAAGTGCCCCTACTGCGACTTCGCGGTGGCGGTGGCGCGGCAGGTGCCGGAGGAGCGCTACGCCCATGCGGTGCTGAAGGAGCTGGACGCCCGCCTGGCCGCCGAGCCCTCGCTCGCGACGAAGACGCTCGACTCCCTCTTCCTGGGCGGTGGCACGCCGTCCCTGTGGCACCCGCGCTACGTGGCCCAGGTGCTGGACGGCATCGCCGCGAGGCTCCGGCTGGCGCCCCACGTGGAGGTGTCGCTGGAGGCCAATCCCGAGCGCGCGGACGCGGAGCGTTTCACGGGCTACCGCGCGGCGGGGGTGAACCGGCTGTCGCTGGGGGTGCAGTCCTTCCAGCCGGAGACGCTGAAGGCGCTGGGGCGCGCGCACGACGCGGCGATGGTGGACGAGGCGGTGCGGGCCGCGCGGGCAGCGGGCTTCCCGGCGGTGGCCATGGACTTCATCTACGGCGTGCACGGGCAGACGGTGGCGCAGGTGGAGGCGGACGCGCGCCGGGCGGTGGCGCTGGCGCCGGAGCACCTGTCCACCTACGCGCTGACGGTGGAGCGCGACGTGCTGGCGGAGGACACGCCCCTGTCGAAGCGGCTCAAGCGCGGCGAGCTGGAGCTGCCCCCGGACGACACCGTGGTGGACATGGCGCGGGTGGTGCGCGAGGTCTACGGCGCGGCGGGGCTTCACCGCTACGAGGTCTCCAACCACGCGCGGCCGGGGTACAGCTCGCGCCACAACACGCTGTACTGGACGGGCGGGGAGTACCTGGCGCTCGGCGTGGGGGCCACGGGCATGCTGCTCTCGCCCCAGCCGCACCGGTATGTGAACCTGCGCAGCGCCGAGCGCTACCTCGTGGCGGTGGAGGCGGGGCGGCTACCGGAGGAGGGGCGCGAGGCGCTGACCCCGGAGGAGCTGTTCGCGGAGCGGCTGGCCATGGGCCTGCGCCTGGTGTCCGGCGTGGACTGGGAGGCCGTGTGCGCGCGGTATGGTCAGCCGGTGGAGCCCCGGCGGGCGGAGGTCGCGCGGCTGGTGGAGCACGGCTTCGCGACGCTGCGTGACGGGCGTCTGGCATTGACGGAGAAGGGGGCGGACGTCCATAGCGCCGTGTGCGCGCGGCTCATCTAGGACGGCCCCGCTGGCGCGGATTCGAGAGGCGAATGAGCAAGTGGATATTGTGGGTGTTCCTCACGCTGCTGACGGGCAGCCCGTTCCTGTCGCTGGGCTTGATTGTCCTCATCGTCTTCGTGGCGGACCGCTTCACGTGGCAGGTGCTGCCCAGCCCGGTGAGGCTCCTCAAGCGCTTCCAGCGCGCCGGAGAGCTGGCGAGCACCATCCTCACCAACCCGCATGAGCGGCGGGCCCGCCACGAGCTGGCGGACATCCGCGTGGAGCAGCGCCGCTACGCCGAGGCGGTGGACATCCTCAAGCCCAACCTGGAAGCGGGCGACGAGGACGTGGACACCCTGTACCTGCTCGGCGTGGCGTACCTGGGCGCGGGCGACGCCCAGCGCGGCGAGCTGCTCCTGGACGAGGCCGCGAAGCTGGACCCGGGCCACAAGCTGGGCGGCATCGACCTGGAGCGAGGCCGCTTCCGGTTGAAGCGCGGTGACGTGGCGGGCGCGGTGGAGGCGCTGGGGCGCTACTGCCAGGTGCGCCACGGCACGGTGGAGGGCCGGTACCTGCTGGCGAAGGCCCTGGCCCAGGCAGGGCAGGGCGCCGAGGCGAAGCAGATGCGGGACCAGGCCTGGACCGAGTACGTGGCCGCCCCCCGCTTCCAGCGCCGCCGTGAGCGCAAGTGGGCGTGGCGCGCCCGGCCGAGCCGTCCGTTGATGTACGCCGCGGCCTTGGCCCTGGTGCTGGGCCTGCTGGGTTCCCTGCTGCCCCAGTTCGGAATGACCCCCGAGGTGCGCGGCCCCGGTGGGCGCTACGGCACGTATGGCGCGCCGCCCTCCGCGTCCGGGGGGGAGGAGTACCTGGGCGAGTAGCGCTAGGCTCCGCCCATGTTCCCCACGCCCTCGCAGGTCCTCCGCCAGCGGGAAGGAACGCTGGCCGACACGCCGTTCCCCCTGCTGCTGCACGCCTTGATGCGGGAGGAGCGCACCTGCACGCTGGAGCTGAAGGTCCGCCAGCGCGAGAAGCGCATCGTCTTCGAGGACGGCGCGCCGGTGGCGTGCCAGTCCAACCTCCTCCACGAGACGCTGGGCAAGTACCTGGTGGAGAAGGGGAAGCTGTCCGAGGCGGACTACCAGAAGGCGCTGGCGGAGAGCATCTCCGCCGGGGTGCCGCTCAGCGGGCTGCTGGTGCAGAAGGGGCTCATCAGCCCCTTCGACCTGTACAAGCAACTGCAGGCGAACCTGGCGCACAAGCTGCTCGACTGCTTCCGCTGGGTGGACGCGAAGTACCGGCTCGTCTCCGACGTGGAGCCCCCGGACGCCAGCGTGCGGACGAACACGGGGCAGCTCATCCTCACCGGCGTGGCCGGTGTGATGCCCTTCGACGCGGTGGCCACGCACTTCACCTTCACGGATGAGCGGCGCTTCGGGCAGATGCCGGGCGCGGAAGCGGGGTTGAAGCTGTCGTCGAAGGACGCGCGGCTGTTCCAGGCCTTGCGGCAGCGGCCCACCTTCGCCGAGCTGATGGAGCGCACCGGCTTCGACACGGAGGGGGGGCTCCGGCGGCTGTACGCGCTGTGCCTGCTGGAGGTCGCGGGCTTCGTGGAGGACGTGGACGCGAAGGCGGCGGTGCCCGCCGTCACGCCCGAGCCGGTCGCGCCGCCCGTGGCGCGGCCCCAGGGCACGCCGTTCTCCGACGAGGACGAGGCCGCGCGCGACGCGCTGGTGAGCGCCTTCCTGTCGCACCGGAGCAAGGACCCCTTCGCGCTGCTGGAGGTGCCGGAGGACGTGCAGCCGGTGCCCCTGCGCAAGGCCTTCCTCGCCCGGGCGGACCGGGACTCGCCCCTGCGCTTCCACACACCGGAGCTGCGCGAGAAGGCGGAGGCGCTGCTGGCGGCCTATGCCAGGGCCTTCGGCGCGCTGTCGGACGCGGAGCAGAACCTGCTGTGGCGCAAGCGGCGCGCGGCGCAGCGGGAGAAGGACAAGGCAACGCGGCCCACCACGGCCGAGCAGTTCCGCATCCGCACCGACCTGCTGGACGCGACCACGCAGTTCGACGAGGCGAAGCGCCGGTTGGCCGCGCGGAGCTACGCGGGGGCCTTCGAGTACTTCGAGTACGCCTGCGACATCGACCCGAAGCCGCTTTACCAGGCCTACCGCGCCTTCGCGCGCTACCTGATGAAGCCGGAGGCGCACGGGCGGCTCGCGCAGCAGGAGCTGCAGGAGGTGCTGCGGCAGGAGCCGGCCCTGGAGGAGGGCTGGGCCTTCCTGGGCGAGGTGGCCCAGGGTGAAGGCCAGTGGGGGCTGGCCGAGGACGCGTACCGCAAGGCGTTCAAGCTGAACCCGAAGAACCGCCGCTACGTCGAGCTCATCCAGGAGAGCGCCCGCAGACGGTAGACAGAGTCCCGCCGGCCTGGCTGTCCCCGAGGGGTGTGTCTGTTGTTGGGGATGGAGCCATTCATGGCATTGCGGGGTAATGTCTGTCCGGTGAGTGACATTGGGTGCGTGTGATTGCGTCCCGGGCGTGGGAGGTGTTTTTCTTTTTGCGGGGACTGCTGGGTAGTCTTTCGCGCCATGAGCAGTCTTTGTTTGAGGGGGCAGTCCGGCCAGGCGGCCGTCGAGGCCGCCATTGTCCTGCCGCTGTTCGTCTTCCTGATTCTGGGCATCCTCCAGCTGGGGCTGATGCACCAGGCGCGGCTGCTGACCAAGTACGCGGCCTACAAGGCCGTGCGGGCCGGGTCGCTGAACAGCGCGAAGGTGGAGGAGATGGAGAAGGCCGCGCTCGCGGTGCTGCTCCCCCTGCTGAGCGTCCCGACGGACGGCGTGGAGAACCGCGCCTACATTCCGCCCGTCGGGAGCGCGGCCGAGTTCCAGAACAAGTGGCGTGAGATGTCGGGCAACCGGGTGCCCGGCACTTCGCTGAAGCACGCGGAGGTCACCATCTGCGGGCCCACGCGGAGCGACGTCGGTGGGAGCGGGCCGGAGCTGGACTTCGACGACCCCCGCAACACCGCGCCCACGGGCTGGCGGGACAGCCACCGCACCAAGCTGCGCGTCCAGGTGACGTTCAACTACCGGATGATCATCCCCTTCGCGGACTGGGTCATCTACCAGTCCGCTCGCAGCCGCGAGCTGCCCATGGTGATGCGCATGCGGGGCAAGGAGCCGCCACCGGAGGACCCGCACCTGGACCGCAACGAGTCGCACTACGAGCGGGCGGCCGCCCAGCGCATCTACATCGCGCCCATCCGCGCCACCTACACCATGCGGATGCAGTCGAACTTCTTCCTCAACCGCGCAGCCCTTCCAGGGAGCAACGCATGCGTCTTCCCGTTCTCCTACTGACGCTCCGGGCCCGGAGGCGCGCGCGGCGGGGGCAGGCCATCGTCCTGGGGGCGCTCTCCTTCCTGGTGCTCGCGCTGATGGTGACGCTGAGCTTCAACCTCGCGCATGCGCTTCGCCAGAAGATGGGCTTGCAGCAGCACAGCGACGCGCTGGCCTACTCCATGGCCGTCCTGGAGGCGCGGGCGCTCAATTACTATGCGGTCAGCAACCGGGCCATCGCGGCCTCCTACGTCGCGATGAACAGCATCCACGCCTACATGGCGGCGTCGAGCGTGACGGGCGAGATGATGCGGGCCTCGGGGAAGAACTTCCGGGACATCGCGAAGTGGGAGTTCATCCGGTGCGCCTGCAAGACGTGCATCGAGCACTGTATGCACGCCAAGGAGGCCCTGGACATCGCCAAGGACTTCGACGACGCGGGTGACCAGTACGACCGGAAGGTGAAGGGGCTCGAGTCCAGCTTCAACGCGGCGGTGCGCGGGGTGGACGTCATGGTGGACAACCTCCACGCCTCGCAGCGCGAGGCCCACGCCCAGACACTCCAGGCGGTCCGGGACGGGCGCAGCCACGGCCTGTCGCTGCTCACCGAGTACAGCGTGCCCGGCGCCAGCGACCTCTCGGAGGCCGTGGGCGGACTCAACGCGAACGAGTTCAACTGCGCGGTGGACGGCATGGACTGCCGGGGAAGCGTGGGGAACAGCTCCACCCAGGCGCTCGCGCGGGTGATGACCGAGGTCGCCAACGCCACGCGCTCGGGCTGGCCCGGGGCCCGTGGGTACAAGGGGGACCGGCTGGGCGTGATGAAGCCCTCCTATCTGCATCCGGATTTCTTCGAGGAGCTCCGGCGCATCCCTGGCCGGGGCTCGTACCGGGTGACCGAGCACGAGGGCACGGCCAAGACGGTCCAGGGGGTGGGCGACGTCAACAGCGAGGGCAAGCGGGGCAACAACCCCGGGACGACCAGCGCCGCGCAGGAAGAGGGCTCCATCTCCCATCAGTGGCGGCACGGCTTCGGGCACAACGACTACTCCGCCCGCGTGTGGAGCGACGCCAACGGCGGTGACCATGAGCCGGATGGGGCGCACTCCGGCTCGCACACCTTCGAGGGCGTCAACGCCAAGGCGTTGACGGGCTGTGCCCGCTCGGGCAACTGCTTCATGAAGTTCCGCGCCAACCCTTCCCAGGACCGGGACTGGGGGCAGCCCCGCGTGTACAGCTACGTCACGCGGTCGCTCCGCGTGGGAGACCCGAAGCGGGCGCCGTGGGAGCTGAACGCGTCGGCCCAGGTGCGGCTGGACCACGGCGCGCAAGGCACGGCCTCGCTCACGCTCGCGGCGCAGGAGGGCGTGGCCATCTCCAAGGGGCTCGTCTACTACCACCGGTTCGGCGCGAATGGCTGGCGCGAGGCCCCCAACCTCTTCAGCCCCTACTGGCGCGCGAAGCTTCACCCCATCTCCGCGGACGAGGCCGCGGAGGTCCTCGATGCGGCGGGCAACACGGATGCGTCCCGGCTGGCGCAGGTCCCGGGGGTGTCCCTGTGAAGCGCGCGTCCATGCGAGGTGCCGCCGCCGTGGAGATGGCGGTGTGCATGCTCGTCATCATCCCCGTGTTCCTCTACTCGCTGTTCCTCTTCGACCTGCTGCGCCACATGTTGGACTCGCAGGAGACCTCGCTCACCACGGCCTGGGACTACACCGTCCTGGACTACGAGAAGGAGCCCGAGTCCGTGGCGACGGAGGACGGCGGGACGACGACGGAGGCCTTCTCCGGCTTCGAGATGGCGCAGTCCTATTCGCGCTTCATGTACTGCGACCACGAGTCGGGCCTCGACAGCTACGGTCCGGGCAAGGGCCCGGAGTGTCAGGACGATGAGTCCCACCACACCGACGTCGTCGCCCATGCCTGCTGGCTCAACCCCGGCGGACAGCAGGTGTACTGCACCCTGGACGCGCAGGCGGTGGGCGCCTACGGCGTGACGCTCCACCAGTCCTTCATGGACACCTTCGGACGGGGCGGGCTCATCCGGTGCTCGGCGCGCCTGGGCGTGCAGAACTACCTGCTGCCGGAGACCTTCCTGCCCGAGTTCTCCCGCGTGAAGCTGGCCAAGGAGACGCAGGACCGGGCCAACGGCGTTCACAACAACGCGACGGGGAATGGGAACTCGGGGACGCACGGGCGCGGCGACAACGTCTACCTGTTGCCCTGGGAGCAGATCGCCATCGTCACCGACACCTGGGCGCTCACGGAGCACGCCAACGTGCGGCCCGGCACGCCCGGGGGCAAGGGCCTGCACGAGCGCGTCATCCAGCTCTACCAGAACGAAGACAACCGGGGCTTCACGGACATGTCCTCCGCGGCCGAGCAGCTGGTCAGCCAGGCCATCGACTCCAGCCTCCTCCACCCCGGCCTGCGGCTCCGGCCCCAGGGCTACAAGACGCCGGGAGACGACCCGCGCAACCCCAGCCTCTCCATCAAGCCGCACGAAGGCGGAGACGGCGTCGAGGAGGAAATCGAACAGCAGGGGGGGCGCCGCTACGGCTACTTCAGCAGCGAGTGGCAGGACTGGGAGCACGACAACACCCAGCGCACCTACGAGGCGCGCGGCAACTGGTACCTGGGCTGCGCGAGGGCGGAGTCGTGTTGACGTCCGCCTCCGCCACGCGCCCCGTCATCCGGGTTCCCGCGCTCCTCTTCTCCGTGGCGGTGGTGGGCGGCCTCATCGGCTTCACGTGGGAGCACGCCGTCTACCGGGGGGACGGTGGCGCCCAGGAGTGGAGCCCGCCGGAGCTGGGCACCGGCGTGGGGGAGGACTCCGCCCGGGACTGGGTGCGCACGCCCGAGGATGAGGCCATCCTCCAGCGGACGCTCGCCCACTTCCCGCCCTATCCGAAGGCCAGCCGCCCGGAGGCGCTGGCCGCGGATTACCTGGGCAAGGACGCCCCCATGGCGGTGGCGTGGTTCTCCACGCAGGACACGCCCGCGCAGGTGCTGGAGCACTACACCGAGGCGCTGCTCGCCAGGGGGCTGCCCGTGCTCCACCAGCGCCACGGTGAGAAGGGCGGCTACGTGGGCTACTGGAGCCCCGCCACGGAGGAGGTGCGGCTGGTGTCCACGCTGGCGCAAGGCGGAGAGACGCTGGTGTTCGTCTCCGCCGGTCAGGTGGGGCCCCTGCTGGCGCGCGCGGCGGCGGTGCCGGACTGGGTGCCCGTGCCCGCGGACCTCCAGGAGCCCCGCACCGTGAACTTCCACCTGGAGGGCGCCTCGCACCACGTGGTGACGGGCCGGCTCCAGGAGGGCTCGCCGGGCACGGCGGCGGAGCGCTACCGCGCGCTGTTCCGCGAGCGCGGGTGGGCGGTGGGAGCGCCGGAGCCCGTGGCGCCGAAGGCCGTCGGATTCGAAGTCCTCCGGGAGACGGTGAGCGGCCGCGCGGTGCTGCGCGAGCTCGCTCCGGGCCCCGGAGTCGAGGTCCAACTCACGTTGCTGCGCCGGAGCGTCGCCCCATGAGGAAGTCCCTGCGTCCACCGCGGTCCGCTCGCGGCCAGTCCATGGTGGAGTACGCCGTCGTCACCGCGGCCCTGCTGGGCTTCACCACGCTGGGCTGGCCCTTCCTGGTGCAGCTCTTGAACGCGCTGCACCGTTACTTCAACTCCATCTACTACGTCATCCAGGCCCCCATCTGAGGCGCGGGGGCTACGGCGCCACCGTGGTGACGAACTCCGGCTTGCCGCCGGAGACCTTGAGCACCACGGCCTCCTTCACCGCGTCGCGGTTGGCGTCCAGGGTGATGCGGCCCGCCACGCCCTGGAAGTCCTTCGTCGCGGCAATCGCGTCGCGCAGCGAGGGGCCGCTCAGGTCCGGCGCGCGCTTCATGGCTTCAATCGTCACCCGCGCCGCGTCATAGGCGAGCGCCGCCACGCTGTCCGGCACGCTGCCGTACGTCGCCTTGTAGCGGGCCAGGAACTTCTGGAGCACCGGGTCCGGGTTGTCCGGCGAGTAGTGGTTGGAGAAGTAGCTGCCCTCCAGCGCGGAGCCGCCCAGCTCGTACAGCTTGTCGGAGTCCCAGCCGTCACCGCCGAGCAGCGGCACCTTGAGGCCGATCTCCCGCGCCTGCCGCGCGATGATGCCCACGTCCGTGTAGTAGCCCGGCACGAAGACGGCGTCCGGCTTCAGCCGCTTGAGGGCCGTGAGCTGCGCGCGGAAGTCGGTGTCGCCCTTGGAGTAGCTCTCGTCGCCCGGCACCTCGCCGCCGAACTCCTTGAACTTGGCGGTGAACACGTCCGCCAGGCCCATGGAGAAGGCGCTCTTGTTGTCGCGCAGCACCGCCACGCGGGACAGCGCCAGGTTCTCCCGCGCGAACTTCGCCATGACGAGCCCCTGGAACGGGTCGATGAAGCAGACGCGGAAGATGTAGTCGCCCTTCTTCGTCACCTCGGGGCTGGTGGAGGTGTGCGTCACCATGGGCACCTTGCCCGCCTGCGCCTTCTCCGCCATGGCCATGGACACCGACGAGGCCGCCTCGCCGATGATCGCCACCACCTTGTCCTGGGTGATGAGCCGCGTCACCGCCTGGGCGCCCTCCTCGGGCCGGCCCTGGCTGTCGTAGACGCGCACCTGGAGCTTCTTGCCCTTCACGCCGCCCGCCTCGTTGGCCTCGTTCAGCGCCAGCTCGATGCCGTTGCGCGCGGAGACGCCGAAGGTCGCCTCACTGCCCGTGAGGCTGCCCACCTCTCCCAGCAGAATCGTGTCTGAGTCCACCGGGGCGGGCGAGGCCCCGGCCGCCTGTCCCTCGGGCGACGGCGCCGTGGGGGCGGGCGCGTTCTTCTTCTCGCAGGCCACCACGGCCAGGGCCAGGGTCGCGAGCAGCATCAAGGGACGGCGCATCGGCGGTGTTCCTCCAGGGGACGGTGGCGTCACCCTATCCCTCTCCTCCCCGCCCTCCAACCAGCGGCACTTCAGGGAGGGATTCGAAATGCAATGTGGACTGAAACGGTCCTGATTAATAAAGAGACTCCTGGCGGCCCCGAGGTCCTTCGGTGCCGGGAACCCAGAGAGGAGACACCCGCACCATGCTCCGGATGAGCAAGATGACCGACTACGGCATCGTGCTGATGACCGAGCTGGCTCGCGCGGACGGTGAGACGCGCACCGCCCGTGAGCTGGCGGCGCGCACGCGCGTGCCACTTCCCTCGGCCAGCAAGGTGCTCAAGAGCCTGCTCCAGGCGGCGCTCGTGGTGTCCCACCGTGGCGCCAACGGCGGCTACGGTCTGGCACGCCCGGCCGGCGAGCTGTCGCTGGCGGAGCTCGTCTCGGCGCTCGAAGGGCCGGTGGCCCTCACGGAGTGTGGCGTCCACGCCACCGGCGGTGCGCCCTGCGAGCTGGAGTCCGTCTGTCAGGTGCGCGGCCACTGGCGCCTCATCAATGACGCCATCCAGGAGGCGCTGGGGCGGCTGACGCTGGCGGACCTCATCGCCCCCGCCCCCCGCGTGCCCGAGCGCCTCGTGGGCCTGGGGACCCCTTCCCGGCCGGCCCCTTCCCCGGCCGCCGGCCAACCCGCTTCCGCTTCCGCGACAGGAGTCCGTTCATGAGCACCGACACCCTCCAGGAACTGACGCGCCGCCCCTATGCGGCGGGCTTCGTCACCCAGGTGGAATCGGACACGTTTCCCCCCGGGCTGGACGAGGACGTCATCCGCCAGCTCTCCGCGAAGAAGGGCGAGCCGGAGTTCCTCCTCGACTGGCGCCTCAAGGCCTTCCGCCATTGGAAGACGATGCGGGAGCCGAGCTGGCAGGCCGTCACCTACGCGCCCATCGACTACCAGGCCATCAGCTACTACTCGGCGCCGAAGCAGAAGCCGGTGAAGGCCAGCCTGGACGAGGTGGACCCGGAGATTCTGCGCACCTACGAGAAGCTGGGGATTCCCCTGCACGAGCAGAAGCTGCTCCAGAACGTCGCGGTGGACGCCGTCTTCGACTCGGTGTCGGTGGCCACCACGTTCAAGGACAAGCTGGCCAAGGCGGGCGTCATCTTCTGCTCGTTCTCCGAGGCCGTGCGCGAGCACCCGGAGCTGGTGAAGAAGTACCTGGGCACGGTGGTGCCGTACTCGGACAACTTCTTCGCCGCGCTCAACTCCGCCGTCTTCAGCGACGGCTCGTTCGTCTACATCCCCAAGGGCGTGCGCTGCCCCATGGAGCTGTCCACGTACTTCCGCATCAACGCGGCGGAGACGGGCCAGTTCGAGCGCACGCTCATCGTCGCGGAGGAGGGCTCCTACGTGAGCTACCTGGAGGGCTGCACGGCCCCCATGCGCGACATCAACCAGCTCCACGCCGCGGTGGTGGAGCTGGTGGCCCTGGACCGCGCCACCATCAAGTACTCCACGGTGCAGAACTGGTACCCCGGTGACGCGGAGGGGCGCGGCGGCATCTACAACTTCGTCACCAAGCGCGGCATCGCGCACCGGGCGGCGAAGATTTCGTGGACGCAGGTGGAGACGGGCTCGGCGATTACGTGGAAGTACCCGAGCGTCATCCTCAAGGGGGATGACTCGGTGGGCGAGTTCTACTCGGTGGCGCTCACCAACCACATGCAGCAGGCGGACACGGGCACGAAGATGGTGCACATCGGGAAGAACACCCGCAGCACCATCGTGTCCAAGGGCATCTCCGCCGGCCGCGGGCAGAACACGTACCGGGGGCTGGTGAAGGTGCTCAAGAGCGCGGAGGACGCGCGCAACTACACGCAGTGCGATTCGCTGCTGCTCGGTGACAAGTGCGGCGCCCACACGGTGCCGTACATCGAGGTGAAGAACGCGTCGGCGCAGGTGGAGCACGAGGCGTCCACGTCGAAGATTGGCGAGGACCAGCTCTTCTACTGCCGGCAGCGGGGCATCTCGCAGGAGGACGCGGTGTCGATGATCGTCAACGGCTTCTGCCGCCAGGTGTTCAAGGAACTCCCCATGGAGTTCGCGGTGGAAGCGCAGAAGCTGCTCGGAGTCAGCCTGGAAGGGAGCGTGGGGTAGGCATGGCGCTTTTGACTGTTCGCAACCTGCACGCCCGCGTGGCGGGCAAGGACATCCTCAATGGCATCGACCTGGAGGTCGCGCCCGGCGAGGTCCACGCCATCATGGGCCCCAACGGCTCCGGGAAGAGCACGCTGGCCAGCGTGCTCTCCGGCCGTGACGGCTACGAGGTGACGCAGGGCGAGGTGCTCTTCGACGGCAAGCCGCTGCTGGCGCTGTCGCCCGAGGAGCGCGCCATCGCGGGCGTGTTCCTCGCCTTCCAGTATCCGGTGGAGATTCCGGGCGTGGGCAACATCCACTTCCTGCGCACCGCGCTCAACGCGCAGCGCCGCGCGAAGGGGCTGGAGGAGCTGGACGCCATGGACTTCCTCCAACTGGCGAAGGAGAAGTCGAAGCTGGTGCAGCTCGACGCGGCCTTCATGAACCGCTCGGTGAACGAGGGCTTCTCCGGCGGCGAGAAGAAGCGCAACGAGGTGTTCCAGATGGCGGTGCTGGAGCCGCGCCTGGCCATCCTCGACGAGACGGACTCCGGCCTGGACATCGACGCGCTGCGCACGGTGGCGGGCGGCGTCAACGCGCTGCGCTCGCCCGAGCGCGGGATGGTGCTCATCACGCACTACCAGCGGCTGCTCGACTACATCGTCCCGGACAAGGTGCACGTCATGGCGGCGGGCCGCATCGTCCGCTCCGGCGGGCGCGAGCTGGCGCTGGAGCTGGAGGAGAAGGGCTACGGCTGGCTGGGGATTGGCGGCGGCAAGGCGCCGGCCGCGGAGGTACGCCGATGACGGCCGGTCTGGCGCACTACCTGGACGTGGCCACGCGCTTCCAGGCGGCGCCCGAGCAGGCGTCCGCGCCGCGGTGGCTCCAGCGCCTGCGCGCAGACGCCCTGGCCCACTTCGAGCGCCAGGGGTTGCCCACGACGCGCGACGAGGCGTGGAAGTACTCGCGGCTGGCGCCCATCGTGGAAGGCGCGTTCCGCCCCGTGGCGCGCGACGCGCGTGAGGTCGCGCACCTGTCCGCGGTGGTGGAGCGGCTGGCCCTGCCGGGGCCGCGGCTGGTGTTCGTGGACGGGCGGCTGGCGCCGGAGCTGTCGTCCGTGGTGGGGCTGCCGCGCGGGCTGACGCTGAAGCCGCTGCGGGACGCGGTGCGCGAGGACGGCGAGCTGCTGGAGTCCCTGCTGGGGCAGCGGGCGGTGGCGGGTGAGCACGCCTTCACCGCGCTCAACGCGGCGCTGCTGGACGAAGGCGCGCTGCTCCAGCTGGCGCCGGGCGCGCTGAGCGAGGTGCCCGTGCAGCTGCTGTTCCTCACGCGCGGCGACGCGCCGGTGCTGTCCAGCCCGCGCATCCTCGTGGTGGCGGGGGAGAGCAGCGAGGCGACGCTGGTGGAGACCTACGCCAACGCGGACCCCGCGGGCGCGGGGGCGACGTTCACCAACGCGGTGACGGAGGTGACGCTGGGCGACAACGCCAGCCTCCACCACTACAAGCTCCAGGTGGAGGGCGCGGCGGCGCTGCACGTCGGCGCCCTGCATGCGCGGCAGGGCCGTGACAGCCGCTTCGCCTCGCATGCGTTCGCCTTCGGGGGCGCCATGGCGCGCAACGAGGTCCACGCGGCCTTCGCGGGCGAGGGCGGCGACGCGACGTTGAATGGCCTGTACGTGGGGCAGGGCGCGCAGCACCTGGACAACCGCACGGCGCTGGACCACGCGGTGCCCCGGTGCACCAGCCGCGAGCTGTACAAGGGCGTGCTGGACGGACAGTCGCGCGGCACCTTCCACGGGCTCATCCGCGTGCGGCCGGACGCGCAGCACACGGACTCGCGGCAGCAGAACCGCAACCTCCTGCTGTCGGAGTCGGCGCAGGCGGACGCGCGGCCGCAGCTGGAGATTTTCGCGGACGACGTGAAGTGCGCGCACGGCGCGGCGGTGGGGCGGCTGGACGCGCAGGCGCTGTTCTACCTGCGCTCGCGCGGCGTGCCCCTGGCGGAGGCGGAGCGGCTGCTCACCTACGCCTTCGCCCGCGAGGTGGTGGAGGCGGTGCCCGCCGGGCCCGTGCGCGCGAGCATCGAGTCGCTGCTCTCGCACAAGCTGCCGGGCGCGGCACAGCGGGAGGTGGCGGCATGAGCGGCTTCGACGTGAAGCAGGTGCGCGAGGACTTCCCCATCCTCCACCAGGAGGTGCGGGGCCGGCCGCTGGTGTACCTGGACAGCGCCGCCACGGCGCAGAAGCCGCAGGCCGTCATCGACGCGCTCGTGCGCTTCTACCAGCGCGACAACGCCAACGTGCACCGCGGCGTCCACGTGCTCTCCAAGCGCGCCACCGAGGCCTACGAGGGCGCGCGGGAGGCGGTGCGCCGCTTCATCAACGCCCGGGACACCCGGGAGATTGTCTTCGTGCGCGGCACCACCGAGGCCATCAACCTGGTGGCGCAGACGTACGGGCGCAAGCACATCGGCGCCGGGGACGAGGTGCTCATCACCCAGATGGAGCACCACGCCAACATCGTCCCCTGGCGGATGCTCTGCGAGCAGACGGGGGCCGTGCTGAAGGTCATCCCGGTGGATGACCGGGGCGAGCTGGTCATGGACGCGGTGGACGCGCTGCTCACGGAGCGCACGCGCATCCTCGCGGTGACGCAGGTGTCCAACGCCCTGGGCACGGTGACGCCGGTGAAGGAACTCACGCGCCGGGCCCACGCGAAGGGCATCCCCGTGCTGGTGGACGGCGCGCAGGCGGTGACGCACTTCCCCGTGGACGTGCAGGACCTGGGCTGCGACTTCTACGCCTTCAGCGGGCACAAGATGTTCGGGCCCACGGGCATCGGCGTGCTGTACGGCCGGCTGGAGCGCCTGGACGCCCTGCCGCCCTACCAGGGCGGCGGCGACATGATTCTCTCCGTGACGATGGAGAAGGTGACGTACAACCGGGTGCCGCACCGCTTCGAGGCGGGCACGCCGAACCTGGAGGGCGCGGTGGGGCTGGCGGCGGCCATCCGCTACCTGGAGTCGCTGGGGATGGAGAACGTCGCCGCGCACGACCGGGAGCTGCTGGCCTACGCCACGCAGGCGCTGGAGTCGGTGCCGGGGCTGCGCATGGTGGGCACGGCGCGCGAGAAGTCGGGCGTGCTGTCCTTCATGCTCGGGGACATCCACCCGCACGACGTGGGCACCATCCTGGACCGCGAGGGCATCTGCATCCGCACGGGCCACCACTGCGCGCAGCCGGTGATGCAGCACTTCAAGGTGCCGGCCACGTCCCGGGCCTCGCTGGCGCTCTACAACACGCGTGAGGACGTGGACGCGCTCGTCCGCGGCCTGCACAAGGTACTGGAGGTGTTCCAGTGAGCTCGGACGACTTGAAGGACCTCTACCAGGAGGTCGTGCTGGAGCACTCCAAGCGGCCGCGGAACTACCGCGTGGTGGAGGGCGCCAACGCGGAGGCCGCGGGGCACAACCCGCTGTGCGGCGACCAGTTGGTGGTGACGCTGAAGGTGGAGGACGGCGTCATCCGCGACGTGGGCTTCCAGGGACAGGGCTGCGCCATCTCCAAGGCGTCCGCGTCGCTGATGACGGGGGCGGTGAAGGACCGGACGCGCGCGGAGGCCGAGTCCCTCTTCGAGCGGGTCCACAAGCTGGTGACGGAAGGCCCGGAGTCGGTGGACATGGAGGCGCTGGGCAAGCTGGCGGTGCTGTCCGGCGTGAGCGAGTTCCCCGCGCGAGTGAAGTGCGCCAGCCTGGCGTGGCACACGCTGCGCGCGGCCTTGGAGGGACGCGGCGAGGCCGTGTCCACGGAGTAGGGGAGGGCCCATGCGAGGATTGATGGCAGTGCTGGAGCGCGACGTGCCCGCGACAATCATCCCCAGCGGAGACCGGGTGGTGCTGCCCGCGGGCTCCGAGCTGCGGGTGACGCAGACGCTCGGCGGAAACATCACGGTGCAGGACCCCTACGGGCAGCTCTTCCGCATCGACGAGAAGGACGGCGGCGCGCTGGGCGAGGAGTACGCGCCCAGGGAGAAGGTGGCCGGCGACCCCAGCGAGTTCAACGAGGAGCAGGTCTGGGAGCAGCTCCGCACGGTGTACGACCCGGAGATTCCGGTGAACATCGTGGAGCTGGGCCTGGTGTACGGGTGCAAGGTGGAGCCGCTGGCGGAAGGCGGTCAGCGCGTGGACATCCAGATGACGCTCACCGCGCCCGGCTGCGGCATGGGGCCGGTGCTCGTGGAGGACGTGCGCACCAAGGTGGGCTCGGTGCCCGGCGTGGCGGAGACGCACGTCGAGCTCGTCTGGGACCCGCCCTGGGGGCAGGAGCGCATGTCGGACGTGGCGCGGCTCCAGCTCGGCTGGATGTAGGGCGCCCTCGGCGGCGTCAGCGCAGGGCCAGCCGCCGCACGCCCGCGCCGAGCGCGGCGGTGGCCAGCGTGCCCGCGAGCAGCCTCGGCCAGCGCGCGGGCACCGCGTGCCGCTGGGGCGCGAGCGGCGCGCGGGCCTTCACCTCCGGCATCTTCTCCGCGAAGAGCTCCACCATGCCCTTGAGGAACGCGAGCATCTGACGCGGGCCCGGGCTGGACACCCAGTTGCCGTCGCGCATCATCGGCTCGTCCACCCACCGGCCGCCCGCGTTCCGCACGTCGTCGCGGATTCCCGGCCACGAGGCCAGCGCGCGCCCCTCCACGAGGCCCGCGGAGATCAGCACCCACGGCCCATGGCAGATGACCGCGATGGGCATGTCCAGCGCGTCGGCATCACGCACGAAGTCGAGCGCGAGCGCGCTCTGCCGCAGGATGTCCGGGTTCACGAAGCCTCCCGGCAGGAGGACCGCGTCGAAGTCCGCCGCCTTCACCTCGCGCAGGGACGCATCCACGGCCACCCTCTTGCCCGGGAGGAGGAGGTTCATCCCCCGGATGCGGCCCTTGTGGGGCGACACAATCGTCACCTCGGCGCCCTGGCGCTCCAGCTTCTTCACCGGCGTGGTCAGCTCCACCTGCTCGAAGCCATCCGCCGCGAGCACGGCCACCCGCAGTCCCTTCAGCTTCTTCATCGCGCTCACCTCGCTGTGTGTCCGCACAATCGGTCGTCTCGACACTGTGCATTCCCGCGATGCACGGGCATTCCGGAGGAGGCGGGCAGGGGAGCCCAGGCCCGCCTCCTCCGTGAGGACACGCACCGGGGGCGCCGCGTTGTGCCGCCCAGGAGGGCGTGCTAGCGACGGGGCAGCTCGGAGGACCCTCGAATGTTCGCGTCGCCTGCTTCCCTTCGCCGTGCTCTCGTGGTGGGTACCGTGATGCTCCTTGCACCCTTGAGCTGTACCAGCACGGGCGCCGCGCACAGCGGCACCGCGCGGCCCTCCACGGAGGGCGCTCCCGCGCGCAAGCCGAAGTGGGGGCTCGTCATCCACGGCGGCGCGGGCGTCATCTCCCGTGAGAATCTGTCGCCGGCGCGCGAGGCCGAGGTCCGCGCGGCGCTGACGCAGTCACTCCAGGCGGGGCACGCGGTGCTGGCGCAGGGCGGCTCGGCCCTGGACGCGGTGTCCGTGGCGGTCCGCGTGCTGGAGGACTCGCCGTACTTCAACGCGGGCAAGGGCGCGGTGTTCACCCATGACGGCGTCAACGAGCTGGACGCCGCCATCATGGACGGCAGGACGCGCCGGGCGGGGGCCGTGGCGGGCCTGCGGCACGTGAAGAACCCCATCGAGCTGGCGCGGCTCGTCATGGAGCAGTCGCCGCACGTGATGATGGTGGGCGAGGGCGCCGAGGCCTTCGCGCGGGCGCAGGGCGTGCCGCTGGTGGACGCGAAGTACTTCTTCACGGAGGAGCGCTGGCAGGGGCTCCAGCGCGCGCTGGAGAAGGAGCGCGAGCAGCAGCAGGCGGCCCCGGGGCAGCCCTCCTCCGCGCTCCAGCCGGGGTATGACCCGGTGAGCGGGGACCACAAGTTCGGCACCGTGGGCGCGGTGGCGCTGGACGCGTCCGGCGCGCTCGCCGCGGCCACGTCCACGGGGGGCATGACGAACAAGCGCTTCGGCCGGGTGGGGGACTCGCCCATCATCGGCGCCGGCACCTACGCGGACCCGCTCTGCGCCGTGTCCGCCACCGGCCACGGCGAGTACTTCATCCGCTACACCGTGGCGCGCGACATCTGCGCCCGCGTCGAATACCAGGCGCTGCCGCTGCGCGAGGCCGCGGACGCCGTCGTCAACGGCGTCCTGCTCGAGGCCGGCGGCGAGGGCGGCGTCATCGCCATGGACCGCGAGGGGAACGTGGCGATGCCCTTCAACTCCAGCGGGATGTACCGCGGCTACATGGGCGAGGACGGGACGCCCTTCGTGGCCATCTTCCCGGACGCGCCCCCCGACGCTGGCGCGAAGTAGCGGGGAGGGGCGTTAGTCCCGGCCTCGGCGCCCACCGTCGTGGCGGTGATTCCCACCAGGGGACGCGCGGTGCGGGCCGTTGCCCCACCGGTTCCCGTGGGAAGGCGCCGGCCGGTAGTGGTTGCGCACCGGGCCGGGGCTTCGGTGGCGGTAGACGTTGTGGCGCACCGCCGGGTAGCGGCGCCAGCTGTGCGCGAAGTAGTGCGGGTGCCGCCGCGCCACGGAGATGCTCGCGTGGCGGTAGACGGGGACGACCACGCGGACCGAGCCCGGGCTGGCCCAGCCGCCCGCGGAGAAGTACCAGGACGGCCCGCGGCGCACCCAGCGGGAGGACACGTAGGTGAGCCCCGGGCGGGGCGGCGCGGCCCAGGTGCCGTCCACCCACACGTAGTTGGCGCCGGCCCAGTACCAGTAGCCGGGCGTCCAGACCTGGTTGGGGGCCGGAGGCGGCGGCGCGTGCTCGACGCGCAGCGGCGGCGGCGCCTGCTGCGTGGACAGCTCCGCGCTAGTCACGGCGATGGGAATCTCCACCACCGTCGAGTCATACCGGGCCCAGCCCCCGGACACCCACCGCCACATGCGGCCGTCCGGCTCCCAGTAGCCGTTGATGAACCGGTAGCCGTCCATGGGGGCCAGCCAGGCGCCCGCGTTGAAGCGCCACTCGTCCCCGTCCCAGTACCAGTGGCCGGAGGCCCACACCGCGCCGGTGAAGGGGCGGGCCGGAGGCGTCTCCGCGGGGAGTATCGGAGGCGCGGAGGGCGCCATGGGCGCGGAGTCCTCGTCCTCGAACTCCGTGTCGTCGTATGCGTACTCGGAATACCCGGGGTTCGACGCGGGGACCGGTGCGGTCTGCGCGTGAACCATGGGCGCCGCCAGCACGGCCACCAGACAAGCCCACCATCGAGGAGTCATCGCGTCATCTCCGTGGGTTACCAGACAGGAAGGGTCCCCGGCCCCTGGAACCCCGCTGCGTGAGGGCCGGTGCGGGAGAAGACGCGGCCCCGGCCCGCTTTATTCATCTCCCCGCAGAGGGCTTCACCAGCACCAGCTCCCGCGTCTGGATGAGGTCCACGTCGCCCGTGAAGCCGGCGAAGACCTCGTACTGGTTGGGCGCGATGCGGTTGCGCGGCAGGCGCAGCGACTCGGTGACACGGAGCGTGTTGCCGTCCTGCTTCTCCGAGCGGGAGAAGCGGCCGAACGGGTTCTCCGCCTTCAGAGACGCCTGCGGGTCCTCGAGCTTCCAGCCCTTGGGGAGCGACAGCGTCACCTGCGTGCGGCTGGCCTCGGTGGTGTCGATGTAGAGCGGCGTGTGGCGCGAGCTGAGCTGGACGAAGCGCCGGCCCAGCTGCGCGGGGAAGGTGAGGGGCCCCAGCGCCATGCGCTGGCCGCCCTCCATGCGGCCGAAGCGCGGCACGGTGAACTCGTAGCGCAGCACGAAGGGCGCGCCCACCCGCTCCTGGTTCTCCAGCTTCACGCTCGACAGCGAGGCGCCGCCGAAGTACCGCGCCACGGCGCCTTGCAGGGCCTGGTTGCGGCTCTCCGCGGAGAGCTGGTTGAAGGCCTCGGCAATCTGCGCCGCCTCGAAGCCGGAGTACGTCTCCTCGCCCTGGCCGCTGAGCGTGCCGTCCTCGGCGAGCGCCAGCGTCAGCTTCACTTCCTTGCCGGGGCTCTCCGGCATGGGCGGCGTCCGCACCCGCTGGAGCGGACGGCCCGGCTCCGGCAGCAGCCACGCCTCCAGGCCGCCCATGGCCAGCTCCGGCAGCTCGCCGAAGGGGCCGTAGCGCACGGAGGTGTCCACCCACACGGGCTCGCCGCCGGGCACCTCCACGCGCAGCGCCGCGTAGGGCAGCAGCGAGTCATGGGGGAAGGTGTAGGGCGCCGGGTCGGCGTTGAAGGTGCGCACCGCCGCCACGCGCGAGGGGATGCCCAGCGCCTCCAGGCCGGCCTTCATCACCGTCAGCCGGCTGCCCCGGTCCTGCGCCACCGTGGAGGACGCCGTCTGGCTCAGGCTCGCGTCGCGCCCGGAGAAGCGGCTCATCACCGCCGCGTGCAGCGCCTTCACCGCGTCCAGGCCCGTCTTGCCCTCGGCCGCCGTGCGCGCGAAGGCGTCCACCTCCGCGGTGCGCTGCCAGCGCTCCTGGAAGGCGTCGCCGTAGAGCTTCACCAGGCCCTCGTTGCCCGTGGCGCCCGCGCCCACGATGACGAAGGGCAGGTACTCGTTGGCGGAGGGCGGCGCGTCCGGCTCGGGGATGAAGGGCGGCACCCGGCGCGTCTCGAAGTGGAACACCTCCAGGTCGCCGCTCACCTTCGGCTCCGGCGCCTTCATGCCGTGGGCGTCCACCGTCATGCCCATGCCCTTGGGGGCCACCACCGTGTACGTCACCCAGGCGTTCGGCTGGTTGGCGATCTGGAAGTAGAAGGCGGACGCGGTGAAGCCCGGCTGCGCGGGGCCGCGCGGGGGCTCGGCCAGCAGGTACTCCACCTCCACGTAGTCGCCCACGGCCACGCCCGGCAGGCTCACCGTGTCCTTGCCTTCGATGTTCTCCGGCTCCAGCACCCGGCCGTCCGCCTTCAGCGTGCGCAGCGCGAGCACCTGCGCGCCGCGGGGCACGTTCACCTCGGCGATCTCCTGCACCCCCGACTGCTCCAGCGCCTTCTGCACCGTGTGGATGCGGTTGACGATGCTGCCGTCGGGGTACACGCGCACCGCCGCCGCATCCAGCACGAAGGCCGCCGCGCTGCCGCCGCTGACGGGCTCCGCCTCGTAGGCGCGGATGGCCTCGCGTCCGTCCACGGCGTGCTCCTGGAGCAGCTCGCGGCCCGTCTTCGCGCGCTCCACCGCCCGGCGCAGGGACAGGTCGTCGCCGGCCAGGGCCAGCGCCCGCTCGCGCAGCGCGAGCGCCTCGGCCGGCTGGCCCGCGTACTCGCGCACGTCCGCCATCCGCTTCACCAGCTCCGCGTTGCGGGGCCACACGGTGGCCAGCTTCTGGAGCACCGCCGTCGCGTCGTCGAAGCGGCGCTGCGACACGTAGAGGTTGGCCAGGGTGTTGCCCAGGCTGATGCTGCTCGGGTCGCGGGCCAGCAGCTCCGTGGACAGCCGCGTCGCCGTCTCCATGTCGCCGCGCGAGCGCGCGTGGTCGGCCTGGCGCACCGCCGTCCCCGGGCACCCCTGCAGGGCCGCCACCAGCCTGTCGCCGCGCTCGGCCGCGTCACGCCGGCGCGCCAGGTTGTACTGGAGCGACAGCGCCTCACACAGGCCGGGCTGCGCCTCCAGCGCCGCCGAGAGCGACTCCTCCGCCAGCGCCTCCACTTCCAGCGCCAGCGCCGCGCGGGCGCGCAGCATGAACACCGGGTGGCCGGCCGGCTGGACCACCTCGGCCGCCGTCTTCAGCAGCTCCATGGCGGGGGCGGGCTGGCCCTCGTCCAGGAACAGCTCCGCGCGCAGCAGCAGCGCCGCCACGTTGCCCGGGTCCTTCGCCAGCACGGCCTCCAAATCGCGCGTGGCCCGGCCGCGGGCCACCTTGGAGGGCACCGAGCGGTCCGCGGACGCCACCTCGGCCCGCAGCCACAGCAGGGCCGGCGTGTTGGCGTCCACCGACGCCATCAGCCGCCGCGCCCCGTCCGCGTCCCGTTGCAGGCCATCTCGCACCGCCAGCACGACGGCCAGCAGCTCGCCGGCCTCCTCGTGCAGGGCCGTCTTCAGGCTCTCCGCCGTGGGGAACACGCCGGGCAGCTCGTCGGAGACGTCGGCCTTGCCGCCCCATGCCCGGGGCGCCGCGCCCGAGGCCGCGCCGAAGCGCACCCCCGAGGCGCGCCCGTCCACGCGCAGCAGGGCGAAGGTGAGCAGGCCCGAGGTGCCGCCCTTGAGCTGGCGGACCACGAAGCGGTGCTTGCCCGCGCCGAGCCGCACGGCGCGCGCGGTGACGGTGGAGGTGGCGCGCTCCCAGGCGCGGCGCTCCATCAGCGGCGCGCCGTCCAGCAGCACCTGGTGCGAGGTGCCGCTCACCGTGCGCGCCACGTAGAGCCCCGGCTCCGTCACCTCCGCGTCGAAGGCCTGCACGTAGTGGTCGCCCGGGCCGGGCTCGCCCATCAGGTCCATGCGCCCGTCGGGCGCGTGCACCGTGCGCACCGGCAGCGGGCCGAAGGCGCCGGTGAAGGGGCCCGCCAGCGAGCCGTCCTGGCTCACCGGCGTCGTCTCGTCCCAGGCCAGCAGGTGGAAGGGCGAGAAGGGCCCCACCAGCGCCACCTCGTTGACGCCGCCCAACTCGCGCATGGCCGCGTCGCGCGCCTGCGCGTCGCCGCGCACCACCGCCACGGACATGCGCGCGCCGCGCAGCAGGTAGGCGGCCTCGCCCGTCGCGCCCGCGGCCAGGGCCCGCTCCACGCCCTGGAGGATGTCATCGTCCAGCGCCCGCGACGTGCCCACGGAGTCCAGCACGTGCCGCGCCGCGAAGGCCGCCAGCGGGTGCCGGGGCGCGCGCGCCGCCAGCTCCAGCGACGCCGCCAGCGCGCGGTCGGGGCGGCCCGCGCGCCGCGCCATCAGGGACTGACCGGCCAGGGCGTAGACGTCACCCGAGTCGCGGGCGATGGCGTCGTCGAAGCGGTGTTGCGCCAGCGCGGCGTCACCCGCGACGAGCAGGGCGTGGAAGCCCGCGAACGCGAGCGTGCGCGCCTCCTGGGTGCCCTTCTGCGCACGCTCCGCGGCGGTTTCCAGGACGCGCGGGGTCGCGGTGGAGGAGGGACGGGGGCAGCCCGTGAGGGCCGTGACGAGTGCGAGCGCGGCGAAGCCAAGTCGAATGGTGCGCATGGGGGGCCAGGGATAGTGCAATCCTCCGGCCGAGGCCATATTCCCCTGCGTGGAGCCGCCCGGATGCGTGCTGCCGGACGCTCTAGCGCCGCTTGGGGGGGCTCTTCACCGGGCTCTTGGCGGGCGGCTGCTGCTTCTTCGGCGGAGGGGGGGGCGGGGGCCGCTTGGCGGGGACGGCGGCCGGCTTCGCCGCCGCGGCGGCCACCACGGCCTTCGCCGCGGGGATGTCCGGCACCGGGGCCGTGGTGCCCGGGGGCGGGGCGCGCCGCACGGTGTAGAGGAAGCCCTCGGCGCGGCAGGTGCCCTCGATGCAGCCGAAGGCGGGCACGGGCGCGTCGCCGAAGTGCTCCATCCAGCCCGGCCCCAGGTTGAGCGGCTCGCCAATGGCCCGCTGGTCCTTGCCCTTGCCGACGTAGCCCTGCATGACGCCGTCCGCGTCCACGCGCAGCTCCAGCGCGGCCTCTCCCTCCGGAGAGGCCAGGCCGAGCATGGTGCCGCGCCGCTCGCCCAGCGCCCACTCCAGCCGCAGCGGGGCGCCGGCGCCGTCGTGGATGAGCGCCACGTAGCGGCCCGTGCTGCCCTGGAGCAGCAGCGCCGCCGCCGGGGCCTGCTGCGAGGGGCCGTAGAGCATGTGGTAGGCGCGGCGCTTCCACGTGTCCGGCGGCGGGTCCGCGCGCACGCGGGCGCTGAGCGCCGCGATGTCGCCGTCCAGCCCCACCACGTCCACGCGGGCGCGGCCCACGCGCGACTGCGACCGCTCCTCCACCGGCGGGAAGACGATGGCCTTCTCCTCCGCCTCCACCGGGCGCCCGGCGACGAGCAGCGACGGCGCGTCCGGCCCGTGGCCCACGGACACCGTGCGCTTCTCCGAGCCGTTCTCCAGCCGCCCGGGCATCGACCGGGGCGAGGGCGGGCCCAGGTCCGCGTTCAGCGCGGCGCCGGGCTGCTGCGGCGTGGGCCGCTCGCCGCTGCGCAGCCACTCCCGGCCCAGCACGGCCAGCGCCGCCAGCACCAGCAGCACGGCCGCGGCCTGCACGGCCACGCGCACCACCTTGCGCACGCCCAGGCGCAGGCGCTGCACGGTCGTCAGCCTCACCGGCGCCAGCGACGGCAGGCTGCCGGGGACGAGCAGCTCCAGGTCCGCGATGAGCGCGGTGACGGAGGGGTAGCGGTCCTCCGGGTCCGGCTTGAGGCAGCGCGTGACGATGGCGTCCAGCCGCGGGTCCAGCCCCGGCTTGCGCCGCGACGGCGGATCGAAGGTGCCCAGCGGCACCTCGCCCGTGAGCCACTCGTAGAGGATGACGCCCAGCGAGAAGATGTCCGCGCGCGCATCCGCGCTCTTCGCGTCCACGCGCTGCTCGGGCGCCATGTACGACAGCGTGCCCATGGACACGTGCGTGGACGTGAGCGCGTAGCGCGACGAGGGGCTCGCGTCGTCGAGGAACGAGGCGAGCCCGAAGTCCGACACCTTGGCGATGCCGCCGGCCTGCTGGTCCAGCAGGATGTTCTCCGGCTTCAGGTCCCGGTGGATGACGCCGCGGCCGTGCGCGTACTCGATGGCGCGGCAGATCTGCAGCATGCGCCGCAGCGCGCCGATGACGTCCAGCTGCGGCTCGCGGATCAGCTCGCGCAGCGACGGGCCGTCCACGAACTCCATCACCAGGTAGTAGGTGGTGTCCGTCTTCCCCTTGTCGACGATGGAGACGATGTGGGGATGGCTCAGCGCCGCGAGCGCGGCGGCTTCCTTCTGGAAGCGCGCGATGAAGGACGGGTCCTTCGCCAGCTCCGGGTTGAGCAGCTTCACGGCCACCGTGCGGCCGAGCGAGAGCTGGGTGGCCTTGTGGACTTCCCCCATGCCTCCGCTACCGACCAGCTTGTCGAGGTGGTAGCCGCTGATGAGATCCGGGGAGCGTGGCCGGCTGATCGCGGTGGGGTCGATTGAGGACATGGGCGTGAGCGAAGGGGGCGGCCAGGGTAGCAGAATCCCGGCGCCGGGAATGTTCGCTCACGCAGGGTCAGCTTTGCCCCCCGGCAAGCCGGCGGGCGTGGGGGCGGCCCGCTGCTCAGAGGCCGGTCAGCGGCGTGCGGCTCACCGCCTGGCGGAGGCTGTTGCGCACCTGGTCCAGGGAGGAGCGCATCTGCCCATGTCGGACGGACGCCGCCACCGCGCGCGCCAGGGACTTGAGCAGCGTGACCTCCTCGGGCTTCCAGGCGCGTGGACGGCGGCAGTCCTCGAAGGCCACCATGCCCCACCACTGCTGCCGCGAGGGGTTGATGGGGCACAGGAGAATCGACTGCGTGCCCTGGCGCTCCAGCAGGTCCTTCATCATCGGCGGCGCGTCACGGGTGGGGCAGGCCACCACCATGCCAGCCTCCAGCATGTCCACCCAGCCCGGCGCGAACTCGCGGAAGGAGAAGGCCCGCATCACCGGGTTGGCCAGCGGCGACGGCGTGGGCGGCTCCGCCCAGGCGTGGCGCATGTCGGTGATGAACCGGCCGTAGGTCCCTTGGACGCGGTTCTCCAGGATGTAGGCGCGGTCCACGCCCAGCGAGTGCCCCACGAGCCCCAGCACGTGCGTGCCGGTGCTCGGGCTCAGACCCTTCTCCAGCAGCAACTTCGAGGCTTCCGACACCTTCGTGAAGGCTTCGATCATCGGGGGCAATCTCCAGCGGTGGGGGGACCGCATTCATTCGACTTCCGCCCCTGTCTGGGACGGTCAGTGATTCTCTGAAGTCATATTAAGCAGGATTCCTCTGTTTCTGTCAAATCTCACGTTCACTGGAAGGATTGACGACCGTGTGGAGGCAATGACCCGGATGGGTTTTCTCAGACCTGGACGCGGTTTTCGAGAGCTATTCTCAGATAGCTAGATGAGACGGGTTTTGGTGGACCCAGAAAGGCAACGGGGGTACCTCCCTTGGAAGAGGTCCCCCCGCGTGCCGCCTACAAAAGCTGTAAATTCTGATTAGTTTGAGTCGGTCGGGGTGGTGGCGCTCGTCTTCGTGGCCTTCTTCGCCTTCTTCGCCTTCTTGGTGGGCTTGGCCTCGGCGGTCGTCTCGGTCTTCACCTCGTCGACCTTGGGGGCGTCCGCGGTGTCCAGGCCCTCGGCGGGCTGGGCCTCGGCGGCGGGCTCCGTTTCGGCGGCGGGGGCCGGGGTGTTGGCGAACGCAGTGGCGGCGGCGAGGAGGGCGGCGGCGAACACGGTCTTCATGAAAAGCTCCGTTGGCGAAGGACGGCGCGAGATTGCGTCGCCCCAGCGAGCAGGGGCTTGAGCAGGCCGCGTGCCATGGGGGATTTCAGAGCGCGCGCGCCGGGCGTACGTGCTGTTCGTGGGGAGAAACTCCTCAGTCGGGGCGCCGACAATGGGGGCCCGCTCCCCAGACGGGCCAGTTGCTGCTTTGACGATGACGGAGCAGTTGAGCAAGCTGCACGCGGCATCCAGCTCCAGGGTGCGGGCCCGGCGCCTTCACCGCGCATGTCGCGTGGTCATGGTGTGGGAGAGATGGTTCATGCGGTTCTTCGGTGTCGCGACAGCATTGGCCGTCCTGGGTGCGGGGTGCGCGACGGGAATCCCGCTCGAGCGGCTGGAGGCCCAGGTCATCGAAGCGGACCGGTGGCGGCGGGAGTACGAGGCGGAGCGTGAGCGCACCGAGGCGTTCGCGCTTCGCATGGCCCAGCTGGAGTCCGCGCTGGAGCGGCTGCGGCTGGAGCGCGCCGAGGCGGAGCAGGGCCGCGTGGCGCTGCTGGAGGAGCTGGTGC
>Ga0182745_1000745_pt1 | contig 33980 bp, 31 predicted proteins | sample eDN3rd30CKraftBY_FD_128523 | JGI IMG/M metagenome (GOLD analysis project Ga0182745, IMG submission 128523) | Enriched backyard soil microbial communities from Emeryville, California, USA - eDNA 3rd pass 30_C Kraft BY (version 2) (version 2) | ecosystem: Environmental > Terrestrial > Soil >...
GCCTGACGGGAGGCGAAAAGCCGGGCCACCTTGACGCCTCGCTCCTTCACCTGCCCCGACAGCACCCAATCCGCCGGGCGCTTCGCGGCGCCGCGCTCGCGCTGCTCGGCCAGGGCCGCCTCACAGGCGGCACAGCGCGCCTCCAGGTCCGCCAGCCGGGCGCGCAGCAGCTCCGTCGAGCTGTCGTCCCGGAACACCAGCACCTGCGCGTCCACCACGTCCGCCGTGGTGGTCAGCTTGAAGACGGGCGCCATCAGCTCGGACGCATCGGACAGCGGCACGCGCAGCGTCACTGGCTCGTGAAGCGCCTCCAGCGCCCGGAGCGTGAGCGAGCGCTCCCCCACGGCCAGGACTTCCACCAGGGCCGTGTCACTCAGGACCGCGGCCCGCGCATTGACAGCCACGTCGAAGGTGAGCGTCGTGGGGACCGAGGTGGAGACACGGATGGCCTCTGCCTTCGCGGAGAGGACCACGTTTCGCATCTGGAGCCTGGGCGACAGGCCACCTTCCGCCGCCGCTGCCACCGGAGGAACGGCGAGGAGCGCCAGCAAGGGAAGACATCGTGACGGGAGGCGGAACCGCATCCGGCAACGCTAACAGACCTCCATCCCGGCCCTGTCGCGTAAGTCGTCCACGGCCCCGGGCCGGCCCTCCTCATCATCGTCAACCCACAGGACCCACGCAGCCGCGCCAAAGCCATACAGCCGCAGCCTCCCGAAACACGCAGCCGCGCCGGCCGCTTGCCGACGCCCTCCCATCGCAGTAGGGGGACGCCATGGCGACCAAGAAGACCCCTCCCCCACGAGGCGCCGCGGAGAAGCCGGGCAAGGCGCCGCCTGTCCCACTCGAGACGGCGTGGCGGGACCTGGAAGCGAAGCTGGTGGACACCGTGGGCAAGGACGCCGTGGGCCAGTACCCGGCGGAGCTGGAGCCCATGTCCATGCCCTTCGAGCATGCGCCCGACCTGACCTCGCTGCTGCCAGAGGAGTACCAGCGCTTCGTCGAGGCGCTGGGCTACCGCTGGGTCTCCACTGGAAAGAAGGGCCTGGCCTTCCTGCCCCCGCGCTGGCGCATCCAGGCGTCGCAAGGCATGGGCGAGCCGGGCCGGCAGTGGACCACCGTCCGCCAGGAGCGTGAGGCGGGCCAGCACACCTACCGCTTCGTGATGTTCGCGTCCGAGGACCTCGTCGACATCAACGGCTACTGCTTCGGCAAGAGCGCGCGCGATGACGCCCTGGTCGTCTGGACGGTGGAAGACAGCCTGCCCACGCGTGAGCTGGGGTCCTTCTCGTCATGGCTCACGAAGAAGATGGCGGCGCTGAGCAAGGTCTCCCCCCCGAAGCCGGGAGCCAAGAGCGCCCCTTCACCCGGCGACCCGCTGGACCTGATGATGGAGTCGCTCGGTGAAGCCGCCGCGAAGGTCCGCGACCAGGGCGCCGCGGCGCTGCTGGGCACCTTCCCCCGGGACACGAAGGACCTCTCCCTCACGGGGCGGAAGCTCGGCGGGGTCCCGGAGATGATTGGCGAGTTCTCCGGGCTGGAAAGCCTGACGCTGAAGCACGCGCGGCTGAAGCAGGTCTCCGGCGAGCTGGGGCGGCTCACGAAGCTGAAGCGGCTCGACCTCGCCTGGAACCCGGAGCTGGAGACGCTCCCACCCGAGCTTGGACAGCTGGAAGGGCTCGACTCCCTCATCCTGGACAACACCGGCGTCCGCACGCTGCCGGAGTCGCTGGGGCAGCTCCAGCATCTGCGGTATCTGGGCCTCAGGGCCACGCCCATGACGACGCTGCCGCCATGGCTGTCCCGCCTGAGCAACCTCAAGGGCCTGGACCTCTACCGGACGGACATTCCCGCAGAGGAAGTCGAGGCGCTGAGGAAGGCGCTCCCCGGATGCGACGTGGGCTTCCACACCTGAGCGCTTCGCGGCAGGCTCTCCTGGAAGGCAGGCGAGGAGGTCCGGTCCACCCCGGCACCCCTCGGGTACTCCAGGGGTGACTTCCTCTGAGGGCCAACCATCTGCCATGGTGAAGGGCCGGTTCTTCGCTGGAGCGCACCATGACCCACCGTCTCGGCCCCGCCATCCTCTTGGGCTCGGCGCTGCTACTGGGCAGCGCCTGCAAGAAGTCGCAGGACCCCGCCCCCGAGGAGGTGCCCGACGCCACGCCCCCGGCGGAGCCCGCGCCCGGCTACGCCCTCTCCTTCCTCGAAGCGGCGTCGCCCTCCGGATGTACCTGGACGCGCCATGAATCGTCGGGCACACGCAAGCCGCTCGCCACCGTGGATGCGGTGTGTGAGCGGCTGAAGCTGGCCTGGGGGCCCCGGAGCCGCCAGGGCCTGGTGATGGACCGCAGCAACGGCGAGCTGCCCCCGCGCGCGTGGCACGTGGACTTCGAGTCCGGCCAGACGACCCGGCTCCTGCTGCCCGAGACCGGCCACACGGACACGCTCGGCTTCGACGAGGCCGGCCACATCGTCGCGCTGGTGTCTCAGCTGGAGGACCTGCCGCGGAAGATGGACAGCGGCCGCGAGTACTTCCTCCACGAGGGCAAGCGCTACCTCATCCCGGACGCCGACGGCAGCCCGGGGCTGGCCCACGCGTTCCGCTACGAAGCCGGCCAGTGGCGGCACCTCGAAACGGTGGCCAGCCTCTATGAGATGGACGGCGCGGCGGGCACGGCCGCCCTGGCCACGGCGAGCCGCCTGACGTCCTCCACCGCCTCGCCGGACCCCGACCGGCTCGCGGAGTCCGAGCTGGAGGAAGGCAACGAGGACGCGGCGCGGCTCGACGCGGTGGTGAAGGACCGCGGCCACACCGCCTACGGCATGTGGGTTTCCATGGAGACCCACCAGGGCCCGCTCTACGCCTGGGAGGCCTTTGGCGAGCTGCCCACGCTCATGCTCCCGCTGCGCTGGGAGGTGAATGACAAGCTGGTGGAGCCGGAGCAGCTCGCGCTGGCGCCCACGTCGGCCGTGACGCTGCGGATGCGCGGGCGCCTGCTGCTCGTCTCCGCGGAGCGGTCCGCCCGCATCTACGATGCGAAGACGAAGAAGCGCATCGCCGCGTTGGAAGACGTCCATGGCACGCGCTTCTGGCCCCAGCAGCGCACCGTCACCGCGGCGGTGCCGTAACCCGCGGCGCGCTAGCCCCCGCCGAAGCTCAAGCCCACGAGGAGCGCCACGGCGTAAGCACCAAACACCAGGCCGCAGGAGAGCAGCGGCACCGCCAAGGCCCCGAGCACCGCGGTGCCCCACTCCGTGCGGTGCAAGGCCCGGTACGCGTAGATGCGCAGGCCCAGGGCCCAGAGCGGCGCGATGTACATGCCGCAGAAGGGAATCAGCCCCGCCAGATAGGGTGACAGTGACAGCGCGTTGGCCCGCAGCGTGACCGCGAGGGGCTGGCCGGTGCGGCTCAGCCGGAACACGAGGTGGTCCAAGGCCGCGTTGACGAGGGTGACGAGCACGCCGGCGAAGGGCACCAGCACGAAGCCCAGGCTCGTGGTTCCCACCCACAGCAAGCGGAACGCGAACGGGTCGATGTTGTCGGTCTCCGGCATCTCATGCGGGATGGCGAAGCCAAGGGCCATGTAGAAGAGGAGCGTGGTGAACGAGGCCGCGAAGTGGCAGAGCGCCGCGAAGCCCAGGGAGCCGGCCATCTCGCCCTCCGGCCGCGTCTGCTCGAAGGTCGCCGTGGGCCGCAGCAGGACCGCCAGACACGTCCGCCAGAACGCGCGCAGCGTCCCCAGCTCGGCGCGCTGGTCCCACGGCAGGGCGTCCGCGGGCACGCGCTCATGACACGCGGCGCAGACGGGCTCGTCCCGGTGTCCCTTCCGCAGGCACCTCGCGCACGCGAAGCTCCCACACCGGGCGCACGCATGCAGGCTGCGCAGCTTCGGGTGGACGGCACACACGGGGTCGGAGGCGCCGGGCGTGGCCCTCAGCACGAGCGAGGTGCCACACCAGGCGCAGTGCTCCGCACCGGGAAGGACAAACGACTGACAGCGGGGACAGGGGATGCGCATTCGTTCCGTCATCCTCGCACGAGTGCTCCGGAGAACAGCAGGGTCCCCTGCGACTGCGAGGACCGCGAATGAACCGCTCCGCCCAGGTGCCCCTGCTCTTGCTGGCAGCACCTGTCCTGGCCGCGGAGCCCACGGCGCGAGAGACGAAGCCGCTCCACGAGTTGGACACCTCCATCCGCGAGGCCCTCGCGACCTGGCACTTTCCCCGTGGGCACGAGCCCGTGGTCGTCGGGCACCGCGTTGCCCCCGGCTCCTCCCCAGCGGGCGCGGAGGGAGCCGCCGGCCCGGGCGCATCGACTCGTGCGCCGCCTCGCGCAACAGACGCATCGTCTCCGCGTCCAACTCGAACGTGGTGGCGCAAGTGTCGTGCTTGAGCCCCTGAACGTAGCCGCGCCACGGCTTGCGTTGCTGCTCGCCGCGCATCGAGGCGGCGGCGGTGGAGATTGGCCGTGCTCGCTCGGACAGCCAGTCCGAAATGTCCCCGGACGTTGGCCGCTCAGGCAGCGCAGCAACCGCCGCGCGAACCACCTGCCGCACCATTTTCTGGGTGTCGCGCGGCTTGTGCGCAAGAATGGTGCGTTCGTACCATTCCACCATTTCCGCCAGCGCAGACGCTTCGGTCAGCTCCAGCTTGCCCTGCGCGGCGGCGTCCTTTGGCTTCTTCGTTGGTGCCATCGGCTGCGAAGGGCAGCATGACTGGCCCCTCGACATGTGCCGCCCTGCGAAGCCGAAGAAGCGGTGAGGCCCGAATGAACACACCCAACTGGAGCCCGTTCCGCGACCTTGCGCGGCGCGTCCTGCGCGAAGATGCGCCACTGACGCTCACAGATGATGTGCGCGCCCTCCTGTTGCGCACCGCCGAGGAGGTTTCCATCCCCGACGCGGATGCGGCCTTGAGCACCAGCGCTGGAGCCCTGGCTTTGTTGCGCGAAGCGGAACGCCGCATATCCGATGGGTCAAACCGCCTGACAGACGCGCTGGACCGGATGTGGAGGTCCCAGCGACAAGGCGACTACGACAGCGCGCGGCAGCAGATGCGCGAAGTGCTTGCCGTCGAAGTCGTCCGCTACTACCGCGAGCTTGCGATGGAGCAGCTAGACGGCATGTCCAATGAGCCGTGACGACCTGGGCGCGGCGCTGTGGCTGACGCCGCGAAACACCACGCCCAGCAGCCGGTCCACAACCGTAGGTGCCGAGCACGCCTCGGAAGGGCCCTCGCTCCGCTCGGGGACGCACGACGCCGACACGTCGAAGACGCCACCAGCAAGGGATGCAACCTGCTCTGCCAGCTCCGGACTCTGCCCGGCCAACTGCTCAACGCACTGATTCAGCAGACGTGCAGCACGCTCCAACGTCTCACGGATATTTCCAGTGGTGTTACCCATTGGAAGCCCGCCGAGGTGAACTGCTCGGTGTCGGGCATGCTGACGCCGCGTCCGAAAAGCGGAGCGGCCGGAGCCGCGGCCCCGCTCACTTCCCCGCGGGCACGAGCCCGTGGTCGTCGGGCACCGCGTTGCCCCCCGGCTCCTCCCCAGCGGGCGCGGAGGGAGCCGACGCCGGCCCGGGCGCTTCGCTCGCCCGCTGCGCTTCACGCTGCGCCGTGGCGGCGGCCGCCTTCCGGCCCAGGGCCTTCTCGCGTCTGGCCAGCGCCGCCCACAGCTCCGGCGCATCCGGGTGCAGCACCACCCCCGCGCGCAGCAGCCCCGCGGCCACCGGGGTGGACTCCACGCTCGCGAGGCGCTTCAAGAAGTTCTTGGGCGCGAGCGCCAGCGCCCCCTGCGGCGAGGCCGCCGCCTCGCGAAGGTGCGGCAGCACCACCGCCTCCGGGTTCGCCGCGAGCAGCGCCTCCGACAGCGCCCAGCGCGCGTCCATCCCTCGGGGCTGGAGCTCCACGGCGCGCTCCAGCCAGCGCCGCCGGGCCGCGGGCTGCTTGCGCCAGGCATGTCCGTCCGCGATGCGCAGCAGCTCCTCCGAATAGTCCGGATGGAAGCCGGGCGACGCGGCGACGGACTTGCGCAGCGCGGCCCAGTGCGACTCCGGGTTCTTCTCCTCGTCCAGGCGCAGGCGCTGGAGCGAGGCCAGCTGCGCGCGCTTCCAGCTCGCGGCGAGCCGGAGCACGTCCCCCCGTAGCGGCTCGCCGAAGCGCTCCGGCTCGGGCACCTGCTTCGCGTCACACGCGGACAGGTAGTCCGAGAAGAAGGCCAGCGGCCCCTCGGCGGAGTACGCCTGGAGGCGCCCGGCGCCGTGCAGCTTCTCCAGCGTGCGGGCCATGTGCGCGCCCACGCGGATGAAGACGGAGCGCGAGCGCGGATCATGCCCGCTGCGGATGCGCTCCAGGGCCGCGCGTGAATCCTTGCCAATCTCCTTCCGGTTCAACAGCGCGGACACGCTCGCGAAGGCGCCCGGCAGGTCCGTCTCCTCCGGCAGCGAGCCCGGGCCCCGCGTGGCCCACTGGTGGTAGGCCAGCCCATAGCTGGCGACGCGGCTCAGCCCCTCCTGCACCACCGCGTCCACCGGGTCCGCCACATAGGCGTCGCGGCGGGTGACGGCGTCATCCACCAGCTGCTCCATCAAGCGGTTGGACAGCCGGCGCATGCGGCGCGCCTCGCCCTCCACGTTGGAGGCCAGGGCAATCACCATGTCCTCGGCGGGGAGCATCACCAACATGGTGGTCGTCTCGGGCTGGCCTCCCGCGTGGGCCACCACGTAGTGGCCGCGCATCGGGTAGATGGCGAAGCCCATGCCGTAGTCGGTGAGCCGGCCATCGGTGGTGGCCATGGACGCCTGCATCCGGCCCATCGTCTCGCGGGACACCAGCGTGTGGGACAGCACGGCGCGGCCGAAGCCCAGCATGTCCCCCACCGTGGCGCGCGTCCCACCGCCACCGAAGCGGCTGGACACGTCGAGGAAGCGCGAGGGTTTCAGCGCGCCGCCCTGCACCCGGTAGCCCCGGGCCTGGTGCTCGTCGCGCGTGGCGACGATGTCCAGGTCCGCGAACGGCATGCCCGCGGGCGCGAAGACATGCTCGCGCAGATAGTCACGGTAGGACTGGCCGGAGACGGACTCCACCGCCGCGCCCAGCAGGTTGTAGCCCCACGTCGTGTACAGGTAGCGGGTGCGCGGCTCGGCGACGAGCGGCTTCTTCGCGAAGACGGCGATGGCCGCCGCGGTGCTCATCACCTTCACGTTGCGGCTGGAGGCGAGCCCGTCATAGGTGGGGACGCCGCTCAAGTGCCCCAGCAGGTCCCGCACGGTGACGGGCCACTGCTTGGCCGGATAGGCCGGCACCAGGGTGGAGATGTTCGCGTCCAGGTCCAGCTTCCCCTGCTCCACCAGTTGGAGCACCGCCACCGCGGTGAAGGACTTGGTGACGGACGCCATGCGGTACGTGGTGCGCGGCGTCGCGGGGAGCCGGCGGGCCACGTCGCGGTAGCCATAGGCACACACCCAGCGATGCGGGCCGCGCGTGACGCCCACGGACAGGCCCGCGACAGGCCCCTGTGACAGCTCGGCGCGGACGACCGCGTCCAGCGCGGCGCGCACATCCGGCGGGAAGGCCCGCGGCGTGCCCGCCCCCTCCTCGCTGGCCGGCTCGCACACCGGCTCCGGCGCGGCGCGAGGAGCGGCGGCCCAGGCCCCGGGCGCGGCGAGCGCCAGGAGGACCACGGCGCAGGACTTCACCCACCCCGGGCTCACTGCGTCACCTCCGCGCTGGGCTGGGCGGCCGCGGCCCCCTGCGCGGGTGGCGGCGTCTCCACATAGGCGCGCAGCAGCGCGTCGGAGACCAGGTGTCCCAGCACGTCCAGCCCCGCGCCTCGCGGGTGTACCAGGTCGTCATGCATGAAGCCCGCCTCATGGAAGCGCGCGAGCGCCCCCTGTCCGCCCATCGCGGCGTAGAAGTCGAAGAAGGCGCACCCCTCGGAGAGCGCGACCTCCCGCTCGGCGGCGTTGACGGCCTCCAGCGACGAGCGCTGCGTCAGCGCCTTTTCCTTCGCGCCGGGCCCCCGCACCGCGTCCATGGGCCCCACCAGCAGGCAGGCGCTCCCGGGCGCGGCCTCCCGCATGCGGCGCAGCAGCGCCCGCAGGTCCGCGCGCAGGGTGTCCATGTCCAGGCGCTTCCACTCGATGCGCTTGGACTCGTTGCCCCCGAGGAAGAAGAGCATCAACCGGGGCGCGCGCTCGGTGAGCTGGGAGGCGAGCGTGGCGCCATCGAGGCGCGCGTACAGCGAGGCATCCGAGGACGGCACCCCCAGCGTGTCCAGGACGATGCCGGGCCGCGCGTGCTGCAACACCACGCCCTGCACCACCGCGCCCGCGCCCTCGGCCACCACGTCCAGCGTCCGGGCCCCCTCGGGCAGCTCGAAGCGCGTGGCGCGTGACGCGCCGTCATGGGCGGGCTCTGTCTTGGCGAGCACCTTGCCCTCGCTCATCACCGTGAGCGCTCCGGCCTTGGGCACGTCCAGCCACCACAGCGTGCCGCGCGCCTCGCCCTCCAGCTTGAAGCGGCCGCGGGCCTTCGCCTCGGTGGCCACGTGGTACACGCCGGTGATGCCGAACGGCAGCGGCGGCGCGTGCAGCTCGCCCAGCGTGCGCGGCTCCCACCCGCTGCCGCTCGCGCTGGTCCGGCCACGCCCGCCATAGGGCGCCATGCGGTCCACCAGCAACACACCGCGCCCCGCGCTGCCAAAGGCTTCGGACAGGTCGTCGCGCAGGACATCCACGATGCGGTCACCCGCAATCAACGAGTTGCCGAACGCCTCGATGACGACCGGCGCGGACGCGGTGCCCGAGGCCAGCGCGTCCAGCGACGCGAAGAAGGGCGCCAGCGCCGTGCGCGCGCAGCCCTTGTCCGACGGCGCCACGCAGGGGTCTTCCACCTGGGCACCCGGGGCGCCCAGCTTCCGGGCCTGGGCCCGCACCGCCTCGGTCCGCTCGGACAGGGCCGGCATCACCCGGCGGAACACGGGCACGGGCTCGGGGGGTGGGGACGCTCGCGCGGGGGGAGGCGCGGGCGGTGTGACGGCTCGCGGCGAGGACCCGATGTCACAGGCGGTCAGCAGGCCACCGAGCAGGACCGGGAACCAGGTCCGCCGGCCGCCCCGCCCGACTTCCAGATGCGTCATGTGGGCGTCAGCGTAGACGAAAGCCCCTGGGTCTGCATGTTCCCGCGCGGCTTTGGAGGCGCCGCACCCCGGGTGGTAGCGTCCGGCCCTTCATGACACCGCTGCTGAATCGACTCGCCCACTTGCCGTGGAGCCTGGCGGGCCTCGCCGTGGTGGGCGGCGCCGGTGTGTGGCTCTACAGACATTCCTCGCTCGGCCTGGGCCCGGCCCTCCAGGAAGGAGGCCGGTACCTCCGGGGCGTGATGTCGCCACACCTCGCCGGCAGCGTGGCCCTCGCGCTCGGGCTGAGCTACGCCTCCGGCGTGGTGGCGCGCCGCGCCCGGCACCGCGAGCCCAAGCCGGAGCCCCTGCCCCCGGGCCCCAGCGTGTCCCCGCTCGAAGTGCTCACCCCCGACACGGCAACCGCCGTCAGGACGCTGCTCGCGGCGCTGGGGCAGCGGCTGCGCAAGGGGAAGGGCGGCGCGAAGCCGTGAGCGCCGCGCGTCAGTCGCGCCGCAGGACGAAGACGTGACAGTCCCCGCCCTTGAGCCCGCGCAGCAGCGGAGAGAGCAGCCGGGTGACGACGCGGTTGGCCCACTTCGTCACCGTGGGCTCGCCCCGGTTGAAGGTGTGCTCCACCAACCGGAAGCCCGTGTCCTTCAGCATCCGCTCGAACATGAACGAGTGGATGGGCGTGATGTGGGTCGGGTCGTTGTAGCGGACGTCCCTCCCGAACATCCGCAGGCTGCCCGTGGCGAGGAACTGGAGGCGCGCGGCCACGTTCTCGATGTTGGGCGTCGTCACCACCAGCAGCCCGCCGGGGACGAGCAGCTTGTGACACTCGCGGAGGAAGGCCCGCGGGTTCTCCAGGTGCTCGATGACCTCGATGGCGGTGAGCGCGTCGAAGGTGCCCGGGAGCTTCGCGGCGAAGGGCTCGTTCAGGTCGGCGACGATGAGTGGCGCGCCACCGAAGCCATACGCGCCCCCGTCCCGCTCCACCGCGGTCACCTGGTGCCCCAGCGCGGCGAGCCGCGCGGCCCAGGCCCCCGTCCCCGCGCCCAGGTCCGCGATGCGGACGGGCCCCGGCAGGTGGCGGCCCAGGACGTCGACCGCGGTCAGATGAAGCCCGGAGATGGTCCGGGCGGCGAGCGCCTCGGCGCCAGCAGGGGCGGCCTCGCGCGACGCGGACAACGGTTGCGTGGTTTCGCTGAACACGCCCGGCAACAAAGCACACCCATGGCCAGACGCGCAGCCACGCCGCGCCTGCCCGCACGGGCCCCTGCCTCACCAGCGGCTCAGGAGCGCGGCTCGCCCGTCAGCATCGCGGCCACCTGCGGGTCCAGTTGGAAGGACTCGAAGAAGTGGTCCGCGTCCTGCGGCGGCTTGCCCTCCGGGTGCAGCAGCAACTGCTGATAGAGCCGGGGGCCCACCAGCAGGAAGCGCCCGCGCAGGTGTCGCGGGCCGGACACGCCCTCCACCTCCCAGCCCGGGAAGCCATTCAGCGTCAGCGGGCGCGAGGACAGCCCGGTGGCCCCCAGCGCCTCCAGCGCGCCGAGGCTGGCCCGGGCCACCACGTCACGCGGGTCCGCCTGGGACACCGCGGCGGGAGGGAAGTCCGTGTAGGAGACGTAGTACGCGGTGTCCACGTCCGGACGCACGGAGATGAAGGTGTGGAGTGTCACCGCGCCGACATCGGTCTCCTGCGAACGGCGCTCCTCGCTCACCGGCCCCGGAATCGCGACGGAGAAGCCGCCCTCCGTGGACTGGACGACGGCCGCGGCGGGCTGGGGGGCTTCGGGCTTCGCGGCGGCCGGCGCCTGCTGGCGGGAGGCACACGCCCCCAGCCCTCCCAGGGACAAGAGGGCGGCAAGCGGCGCGACTCGACGCAGGGTCTTCATAAGGGCAGGCGACTCCTGAGGGTTGGGCCCCGAAGGTACGTCGGGCCGTGTCCGAACGCACCCGCCCTCTGCGCGCGGGCGCGCGGCATGCGACGCTTCGCCCCGGCCCTCAGTGCAAGGTGTCCTGGGACGACGTCACCCCGCCGCCCTCCGCTTCCAGCAGGGGCTCCTCGGAGGCCAGGGCCAGCCGCACGCAGAAGACGGAGCCATGGCCCGGCTGGCTCACCACGTCGATGCTCCCGCCGTGGGCCTCGACGATGCGCCGTGCCACCGACAGGCCCAGCCCCACGCCCGGCGCGCGCTGGCGGGCGTTGCCCGTGCGCTGGAAGGGCGCGAAGAGCAGCCGCTTCTCCTCGTCGGAGATGCCAATGCCCTGGTCCGTCACACAGAGGACAGCGTCGCCCTGCTCGCGGCGGACGGCCACCTCCACGCGGCTGCCCGCCGGCGAGTACTTGAGCGCGTTGCTGATGAGGTTGTGCAGCACCTGCTCCAGCCGGGCCGGGTCGGCCCGCACCAGCACCGGCGCGTCCGGCACGCTGAGCTGGAGGACGTGGCCGGTGTCACCGGAGAGGTAGAGCTCCGCCACCTCGCGGGCCAGCTCGCACGCGTCGCGCACCTCCGGCCGCAGTTCCAGCCGCCCCGCCTCGATGCGGGTGGCGTCGAGCAGGTCGCCCACCATGCGGTCCAGCCGCTCCACCTGCCGGCCCACCAGGGCCAGGGTGCGGTCCATCCGCTCGGGGGTGAGCCGCGCGCGGCTCCGGTCCGACAGGGCCGTGGACAGCTTGAGGGCGGACAGCGGGTTGCGCAGCTCGTGGGCCACGCCCGCGAGGAAGGCGAGCTGCTGCTCCTGCTGGTGCGCCAGACTGTTGGCCATCTCGTTGAAGGTGCGGGCCATGTCGCGCAGCTCGGTGGGGCCCGCCTCGGGCGCGCGGGTGCGCTTGCTGCCCGCGCCGAAGCGGCGCATGGACTGGCTGATGTCGCGCAGCGGCTGGAGCGCCACGCGCCGCAGCAGCACGCTCACGATGAGCACCCCCACGAGCAGCAGGCCGCAGAGCACCATCCCCACGGAGTCCGCCAGGGTGTTCCACCGCTCCGCCTGGAGCCGGGCCACGCGCGCGCCCTCGACGTTGGTGGCGATGACCTGCTCCAGTCCATTCAGCGCGGCGTCCAGCGCGGGCCCCGCCTCCCTCTCCGCCCGCACCGGGTCGCGCTGCGCGGAGAAATAGACATCCACGTCCTCGCGGACCTCGTCGAGCCGCTCGCGCTCCAGGTCCGTGGAGGCGATGCGCCGCAGCTCCCCAATCTGCCGGTACAGCGAGCCCTCGAGCTCGAACCGGGAGAGTCCTCCCGGGCCGCGCGGGACCCGCTCCGGGCCTTCGCGCACCATCCGGTCATGGGCCAGCAGCCCCACCTCCAGCTCCTCCGACACCCGGATGCCCTCGACGGCGGTGCCCAGGGCCGCGGCGGAATGGTCCAGTACGTTCGTCAGGGTGACCAGCAGGGCGGCGGCCGACAACGTCAGCATCGCCAGGATGCCCATGGTGGCGCCCAGCCAGGCCCGCAGGCTCATGGAGCCGCTCCGGTGTCCAAAAGGAACCCTCAATCGTGCGCCTCAACCGGCTTTCCGGGGCGAACGGACCGCCGCCCTCATTTCTGAGAGGAGGAACACGTCCGGCGCCCTCGGGATTCGCGGACCGGACAGCAGGCGGGCTCCCGCCGGGGCACCAGGAAAAGGGGACCGCCCCCGCTGGCGCCAGCCGTGCTAGGGAAGGGCGACACGTGGTCGGCAAGCGCCCTGGCCGACGAGCGAGAGGGCTTCATGGACATCATCCCCCAGCCGGTACGCACCTTGAAATTCGATGCCTTCTGGCGCTGGCTCCAGGAGCACACGCACTGCATCCTGCGGTGCGGCTCCGTCGACGCCATGCTGTACGACCACGATGACTTCCACTGGGCGCTGATGGAAGAGGAGCGCCAGCACATCATCCAGGTCCTCAAGGGCAAGGTGCTGGTGGGCGAGCTGGTCATCCCCGGCCGCGAGGTGACGGAAGTGAACGTCGCCCCCGACCCGGACACGGGCGCCGAGGGCCACTTCCTGGTCGAGCTCATGGGCGGCCCCAAGGAGGACCCGCAGGCGCTCTACCACTTCATCATGGCGCACGGCATCGACCCGGCGCCGGGCCACAAGGACCTCAAGCACTGAGGACCGTGCGCTCGATGAGCGTCACCGCGTCCTCCGTCCCGCTGAGGTAGTGCCCCGGCCCGCGCGCCGCCCCCCCGCGCACGAGCGCCGAGGCCCGCGCCACCAGTTCGTCCACGGAGCCGGCGAGCTCCTCGGGACGCAGCCGCAGCGCCTGCCGGTCGTAGAGCCGGGACCGCGCGAGCGCCACGAGGGGCGTCCCCGTGGCCCGCGCCTCCTGCACGGTGTTGTACCCGCCCGCCCCCACGAGCACGTCCACCCCGCGAAGCAGCGCCAGCGCGGGCCACACGGGGACGCGCAGGGCCAGGCCCTCGCCCGCGAGCCCGCCCGGGCCCGGCGCCTGCTCCGCGCCGGGAGGCACCAGCCACCGCACCACGGCCCGCGGCCCCAGCACCGCCTCGAGCCGGGCGGAGATGGCGCCCGCCTCCTCGACCTCCGAGGACGTGCCGCAGCCCATCACCGCCACCAGGGCGCGCGCGTCCCCAGCGCGCAGGCCCAGCCGGGCCCGGGCCTGTTCCCGGGACAGCAGCTCTCTGGCGCGCAGCAGCAGCCAGGGCGCGGTCCGCACGGCGCGAGGGTGCCTCGCGAAGGGCGCGTCCTCCCCTGGCACGAGCAGCAGGTCGAACAGGTCCACCGCCCGCGCCAGGCCATACCGCTTCACGTACGCGGGGTTCACGTCGCGGTGGACCAGCACCTTGCGCGCGCGGACCGTGGACAGCAGGGGCACCAGCTCTCCGCCCAGCCCGCGGGGGAAGGTGTCCACGACGAACAGGTCCGGACGCACGTCCTCGATGCACCGCGCGACGACCTCGCCGACGCCCTGCTTCCCCAGCGCCGGGCTGAGCCGGAGCACCTCGACGCGCGGCCCCAGCACGGACTCCAGCGGCAGCCCGCGCGCGAAGGGGCTGTTGGTGAGCAACACCACGGCGTGGCCCCGGCGGGCCGCCGCACGCGCGAGCGCCGAAGCCCGGGTGACGTGCCCCATGCCACCCCCCAGCGCGTACATGAGCCAGCGGCTCCCCATCAGCTCCCGCCCATGTCCTCCTCGAAGGAGGCTTCGTCCTCACGGCGGAGGCTCTCGCCATCGGCCTCCGTGAAGTCATTGGCGTCGTGGGAGCCGCCGCTGGCGGCCCCGTAGTAACCGTAGTCGTCGTAGTAGTAGCTCGGGTGGTCCTCGTTCGAGCCGCCGTGGCCGCTCGTGTCGCTCGCGTGCGTCCGGGCACACGCCGGGCAGAGCATCTCCATGCCCATGGAGGTCAGGTGCCTGTCACAGACCGGCTTCGCGCACCGCATGCACGCCATGGCGGCGGCACCGCCGCAGGCGTGTGAGAACAGGAAGCCCACGTTCTCCTGGCAGACGAAGGCGCTCATGGCAGGGGCGGCTCCGTCGTCGGCGGCGCATGGAGGTAGAAGAGGAGCGCCATGCGCAGGGGCAGGTCCATCGGCTCGAAGGCGAGGCACGCGGCGGCCTCCGCCCCGAGCAGCGACTTCGTGGAGAGCAGCGTGCGGCCCTCCGCGTCGCGCAGGGACACCTTGCCCTCGCGCACCTTCACGCGCGCCACGTCCGCCCCCGCGCCATCCTGGAGGCGGGCGCCGTCGTCCTCCGGCCAAACGGAGTACAGGAGCGCGCCCTTCATGTCGTTGAGGCGCCAGCCCGGCCCCTGCCTGGCGAGCGTGTAGCGCACGTGCCGCTGCTCGCCATCGCGCACGGTGAGCGCCCCGCCCGCGGAGCCAACGACGTAGCCCAGCGCCACGTCGTCCGGCCCGGAGACCTTCAGCGACGCGCCCTTCCACTTGTAGCGCGCCAGCTCGCGGTCCTCCGCGTCCACCAGCCTGGCGCCATCCGGCTTGGGCTTGAGGGAGAAGCGCTCGCGGCCGCCGTCCTCCTTGAACTTGAGCGCGGACTGAAGCCCCACCGCGTCCGCGGCGGCGGGACGCGCCGGGGCGGCGGCCTCCCGCGGCGCCTGCGCCTCGGCCTCGCCCGGCCGGGTGCAGGCGGTGGCGCTCAGGAGCGCCGCCAGGGAACAACCGATGAAGGAGCGGCCCATGCCCATCCTCACGAAGCCCGCCCCTGCTTGCGCAGGTGTTTGGAGTAGTTGAGCACCTGGTAGAGGCTCAACAGCATCATCACCACCGCCCGCGGCGCCTCCACCGCCTCGCCCACCTCGGCGGCATGGCCCGCGGACCAGCGCTGCTCCACGAAGGTGCGCAGGACCATGCGGTCCTTGGACAGCTTGAGCCGCTTGACGGCCACACCGTCCGGCAGGCGGAGGGCCTGCCGCGCCTGGGGTTCGAGCCGCGCCAGGTTCGGGTACCGCTCCGGCTTCACGCGGAGCTGCACCTGGATGAACGCCCAGCTGTACTCGCAGGTCTTGTACTTGTACTTGCCCGTCTGGGTGCGCCGCACGCGGCTGCGCTTCTGCAAGCACTCCACCATGCCGATGCGCAGGTACGTCCCGTCCAGCAGCCGCGTCTGGAGCGTGAACCACGGGTCGCTGAAGTCCTGCGCCTTCCAGCCGCTCGGCGTGACGTGCTTCCCCTTCTGCTTGTCCGGCGCATCCACCGGGGTCAGGTCGAGCACCAGCTTCACCGGCGCGTCGGCGCCGATGTCATGGCGCAGCCGCAGGAGGAGCTGGGAGGCCAGCGTGTAGCGGCGGTTCTCCAGGTCCAGGCGCTTGAAGCGCAGGAACATGGCGCAGCACCCCGCGGCTCCCGCGACCAGCACGGAGGCGGCGGACAGGGAGACCCGCAGGACGCTCGCGTCCTGGGGGAACATCCTCTGGATGAGGATGGCCACGGCGGCGGCGCCCAGGCAGAGCAGCGCCGCCAGGCCCCAGCTCCGCCGCCGCTGCTCCACGCCGATGTCGAGGATGCGGAGCCTGTCGAGGTCGGCCCTCAACTCTCGAATGGGGCCACTGCATCTGTAGACACGCTCCCTGCGGAAGCGGTCGAGGTTGAAGCCCACGGTGAGTCTCGCCCCCTCGGCGGCACGAAAGGCGCGAGCGTATGGGCCCACGCCGGAGGGGTCAAACCCTCGTGTTTGCCGGCCCGGTCGAGGCGCGGTAGCAACGCGGCCGTGTCCCCCGCTCCCGGCACCGGCATCATCTACGCGTCGTTCGACCGCTTCCCCGCCCCCAAGGGCGCCGCGGTGCACATCCGCGCCTTCGTGGAGGCGCTAGGCGCGGCCTTCGGACACGTGGAGCTGGTGGCGCTCCGGGACAGCGGCGCCGCGCCCGCCGGGCCGCTCGCCCTGGCAGAGGGCCTGACGTTTCACCCGCTGGAATCCCGGGGGAAGGACCTGGTGGCCCAGGCGCTGTCGTTCCGCGCGCACCTCGCGGAGTGGTGGCGAGGACGGCCACGCGCCGCCGTGGTGCACGTGCGCTCCATCTTCGAGGGCTACCCCGTCGCGCGCCGCAAGGAAGCGCTCACGGACGCACTCGTCTTCGAGGTGAACGGGCTGCCCTCCATCGAGCTGAAGTACCACTACCCGGACGTGGCGGACGACGCCGAGCTCCTGCGCAAGCTGGTGGCGCAGGAGGAGGCGTGCCTGTCGCGCGCGGACCTGGTGGTGACGCCCAGCGCGGTGACGGCGGAGTACCTGGTGACGCGGGGCGTGGACGCCTCGCGGGTGGAGGTGATTCCGAACGGCGCGGACCTGGAGGTGTTCCGGTACGCGCCGCCGCGCCCCCCGGAGCCCGGCCGCCCCGTGCGCCTGCTCTACAGCGGGACGATGACGTCGTGGCAGGGCGTGCACCATGCCATCGAGGCCTGCCGGCTGCTGCGCCGGGACCTGCCCACGGTGCTGACGCTGGTGGGCCCGCTGCGCAGGCACGCACGGCGGGCGCTGTTGGACCGCTGCGGCGACCTGCTGATGGAGGGCGCCGTGGAGCTGCTCGAGCCGCTGCCCCAGGCGGAGCTGGCGGCGCTGCACCATGCCTGCGACGTGGTGCTGGTGCCCCTGCCCGTGAACGACCGCAACTGCGTGCAGGGCTGCTGCCCGCTGAAGCTGCTGGAGGCCATGGCCACCGGCACGCCCGTGGTGGCGAGCCACCTCCCCGTGGTGCGCACGCTGGCCGAGCCAGACGAGGTGATGTTGATACGGCCGGGCGCTCCGAAGGCCATCGCCGAGGCGGTGAAGGCGCTGTGGGCGGACCCGGCGCTGGGCCTCGCGTTGAGCACGAAGGCCCGGGCCCGCGTGGAGCGCGACTTCCCGTGGAGCCGCGCCGGCGAGGCGCTGGTGCGTGCCTACGAGGAGCGGCTTGGAATGGCGCGGGCCAGCACGCGCCGGAGCACCTCGGCCTCCGCGCGGGCCTGAAAGCGCTCCTCGATGCGCTGGCGGGCGGCGGCGCCGAGCGCGGCGCGCTGCTCGGGCGGAAGGGAGAGCACGTCGAGGCAGGCCTGTCCCAGGTGGTTGAGCAGCGCCTTGGAGACGATGAAGCCATTGCGCCCGGCGTCCACGGCCTCGGGGATGCCCCCCGCGTCGCTGGCGATGACGGGCCGGGCGCAGGCCATGGCCTCCAGCAAGGCGTTCGGCATTCCCTCCCAGAGCGAGGGCTGGAGGTAGACGTCACACAGGCGCAGGTGCGCGGCGATGGCGTCGGGCGTGTCCAGCGCCCCCGAGATGATGACGCGCGCCGCGTCCTCCGGATGCTCGGCGCGGAAGGCGACCAGATGCTCGGCGTCCCGGGGCCGCACCTCTCCGATGACGAGCAGACACGCGGGCCGCGCGCGGCGCACCTCGGTGAGCGCGGAGAGCAGGAAGGGCAGGCCCTTCTTGTGGCGGAGCTCGCCGGAGAAGCCGAGGACGGCCTCGCCGGGCGCGATGCCCAGGCGAGCGCGCAGCGCCGGGTCCGCGGGGCCGGGTGAGAAGATGTCCGTGTCGACGGCGTTGGGGATGACCTCGACGGCCTCGTCCCGGCCCAGGAGCATGCACATCTTCCGGCCGAGGTCCGCGGAGGCGGCCGTGAGGACGCGGGCCCGCTGCAACGTCCAGAGCAGGCGCGCGAAGTCCCCCGGGGGGAACATGAGCTGGTCCACGTCATTGCCCCGGGCGCTGACGACGGAGGCGATGCCCACCGACTCCGCGAAGGCGACCGCGAGGAACCCGGGAGGGAACAGGTAGTGCCCCCACACCAGGTCATAGCGGTGCTTCGCGTGCAGGTACCCGAGCACGTCCAGCGTGTGCTGCATGGACAGGTCCACGCCGCCGAACAGCCCCAGCCGGTGGAGCGTGACGCCGCGAGCGAAAGGGGAGACGCCGCCCGCGTCCTCCACCGTCTGCAACGCGCCCGGCGCCGCGGTGCGCGTCCACGCCAGCACGTCCACCCGGGCCCCCAGCTTCACCAGCGCGCCCGCGGTGCGCGCCCCGCTCCGCGCCAGTCCTCCAATGTCGGGCGGGAAGCGTTCAGCGAGCAGGAGGACACGCGGGCTGTCGGACATGGCCGGCGCACGCTACCACCTCCGCTCGCCAGCCCGGCTCAGCCGATGCGCAGGTCCGGCCAGCTCGCCAGCGGGTCCGTGGACTTCACCAGATGCATGCCCGCGTCCGCGAAGCGCCGCAGCGCGGCCTCTGCTTGCGGCGTGAAGTCCGCCGCGAAGCCACCCTTCCCGTCCGGCACCGTCACCGCCGACATGCAGTCCGTCAACAGGTACACCTTGCGCGCCAGCGCCGCGTCCTTCGCGACCATCTCCCCGAGCAGGTCGTCGATGGTGCTCCTCACGCAGTGGCTCGCGGCCTGCCCCGCAATCACCACCGCGTCCGCGCTCAGCAGCGTCTCGACAAGCCGCGTGTTGCGCTGGGCCAGCGGCGGCCCGTCGTGCCGCCCCGGCACCTCCGGGCGCAGCACCGAGTAGTTCTCCGTCAGCGGGTTGTCGCCCTTGAGCTCCACCCACGACTGCGCGCCGCGCGCGAACGCGTGGAACAGCCGCGCCTCCTGCACCACGCCCGCCAGCGCGTGCCCGTCGCTGCCGAGCAGGCAGTGCGGCGGCCACAGGTACAGCGTGTACTTCCCCGACCGCTCCAGCTCCTCGCAGTAGTACTTCACCTGCGCGAGCAGCCACGCCTGGTCGCCGCCGCAGAGCCACTTCGCCATGGCGGGGTTGGGCCGCGCCTGTCCGCGCTCAAGCTGCTCGCGCGTCACCTCGCGATAGGGCGTCAGCGGCTGGCCGTCCTGGTCCACCCAGAAGGACGGAAAGAAAATCTGGTACGCGAAGTGGGTGTCCAGCGTCGCCGTCACGTTCGTCAGCGCGCCGAGGTTCCGGTAGATGAACTCCGCGATGCGCCGGCTGTCGTCCACGGCGCCGCGCCCGTCACGCCCCGCCACGAAGAGCGCGCCCTCCGGGAAGCAGAAGTCCTTCTGCACGTCGATGAGCAGCAGGTGCAGGTTGAAGCCATCCGCCGCGGACGCGGTGAGGCCGTGCGCCGCATGCCATTGCTGCGCCTCCACCTGGAGCCGTCCCGCGTCGGGGCCGTACCCGTACCGCCCCGCGTGGGCCGCGTCGTAGAACCCTGGAAGCGGAAGCTCCTTCCCTGGCGTCCTCATCGTCCTACCCCCTGTCTGACGTGGAGGCACCCGCTCCACGCGGTGGAAACACAGCCGCTCACGCCATTCGCGGCGTGGATGGGCAGTGGCACCTCACGCGCCGGCTCCGCCCATGTTCGTGTATCAACGACACCAACATAGTGTCCAATAGACACCATGTCAACGCGACGGGGGCCGGCGGCCATCCAGGGGCGAGCGCGGTCAGAGCTCGAAGTTGAAGCCGGTCTTCTCCAGCTGCTTGTACTTCCTGTGGTCGAACCGGTAGAGCCGCGCGGCGCGGTGGGAGACGTCCTGCTCCACCTCGTCCAGCTCCTCGAGCAGGTCCATGGCGAGGAGCTTCTTGCGGAAGTTCCGCTTGTCGAGCTCGCGCTCCAGGATGACCTCGTAGAGCCGCTGGAGCTGCGTCAGCGTGAACTTGGGCGGCAACAGCTCGAAGCCGATGGGCTGATAGCGGACCTTGCCCTTGAGGCGGCGCAGCGCCATGGCGAGCACGTCCGCATGGTCGAACGCCAGCTTCGGCGCGCGCCAGACGGGGAACCACGCCGCCTCTCGCGCGTCCGTCGCCGCGTGGAGCACGTGGTCGGAGAGCTTCACCAGCGCGAAGTACGCCACCGTGACGACGCGCCCGCGCGGGTCCCTCCCCGGCGCGCCGAACGTGTAGAGCTGCTCCAGGTGGCCGGGGCGGATGCCCGCCTCTTCCTCCAGCTCGCGGCGGGCCGCGCCGTCGAGCGACTCGTCCATCCGCACGAAGCCGCCCGGTAGCGCCCACCGCCCGGCGAAGGGCTCCACACCGCGCCGGATGAGCAGCACCTTCAGGTCCTCGTCATCCAGACCGAAGACGACGCAGTCCACCGTCAGCGCCGGCCTCGGGTACTCATAGGTGTAGCTCACGGCGCCATCCGTCCACGGGCACGAGGGGGCTCCTCGCATAGTGTCCGGGACACACCCGGGTCAAGCCATGGGCGGCGTGGCGGAGGGCTACATCCGGACCATGCGCGACAGCTGGCGCCAGTCCACGAGCTGGACGCTCTCCTCGGCCAGGTCGAACTCCAGCGAGCGGCGCATGCCAATCACGTCGCCGCCCATCTGGAAGGGCACCTCGCGGTCGAAGTCCATGCGCAGACGCTGGACGAACCAGTCATGCATGTGGGGCAGCGGGTGCTCGCCGCGCCAGAGGCGGAACATGTTCCGGGTGGCCTCCATCACGCCGGCGCCGTAGACCCGCACGGACAGCCGGTGGGGCACCGCCTGCGCGAAGGGGAAGGCCTTGAAGCCAAAGCCCCACTCCGGCGTGGTCGCCGCGCCCGCGACGCCCGCGGGCCCCTGGTACAGGAGCGCCCCCTTGTCCCCGTTGGGCACGGGCTGCACGGCACCCTGCGCGTCCACCGTGAGGGCGGGCTCGCCCATGTTGTAGACGGAGACCATGGGATTGCCGTCACCGAAGAGGTGGCGAGGCACCGTCCGGGTGAACATGGCGCTCAGGTACCCGCGAAGGCCGGCCTGACTGCTCCGCAGCGGGCCGGAGGCGGCCAGCTGGTTCTTGAAGTCCTGAATCATCTCCGCGTCCCAGCCGGTGCCCGCGAAGGGGGCCACCTTGCCCTCCACGCGGACCAGCCCGAAGGGGCGCAGGGGCGGCAGGCGCTCGCCCACGGCGGCGATCTGCTTTAGGGCCTCCGCGGGCCGCGGTGCGCCGGTGACTCGGGCCCAGGCATTGCCAGTCCCCAACGGAAGGACGCCAATGGCCGGCACGGACATCCCGGCGGTGCGCAGCTCATTGAGGAGCCCGGTAATCGTCCCATCGCCGCCGCCCGCCAGCAACAGGGAGGGAGGGTTGGGCCGGAGCGTGTTCGAAATCCACGCCCGGGCCTCCTCGAGCGAGCGGGTGAGCGCCACGCGAGCCCTCGGCAGGAAGCGCTGGACCAGCCCTCCCATGCCTTCGGAGCCCCGGCGTGCACGCAGGTTGACGAGGACGGCGATGTCGTTCATGGCGGGCGGGACTCTCCCCACGCTTTGTCATGGCCCTGTCATGGCGACGCACCGCGTGACATGGCTTGCTGAAAAAAGACTTCACGCTCCGAGTGCCTGAGCAACACGGGCGCGCAGCCCCCGTGTTTCCCGCCGCCGCCGGAGTGACAACGCCGCCGTCGCGACCCCTCCCGCGAGGAGCAGCCGGCGCAGCCATTGCTTGCCCGCCGCATGATAGCCCCCCGAGGTCCCCGTCCCCTCCGCCATGGGCCGGAAGAGCGTGCCGGACGTGGGCCCCTGCCGCTCCCGCTCGAAGTGCTGCGCCTCCGTGACACCGTGCATGGTGCGCTCGAAGGTGCGGGGCAGCAGGCCGTGCATGGCGGCGAAGCTGCGGGCGGCGGGCCCCACGAAGACCTCGTGCCGGGGGCTCCGGAGCACCCGGAGGATGGCACGCGCGACACGCTCCGGCGTGTAGACGGGCTCCACGGGGCGGATGCGCCAGCCCGTGTAGTTGGCCGTGTGCTGCCACAGCGGCGTGTCGACGGCGGCGGGGAGGACGGTGCACACGTCGATGCCGGTGCCGAGCAGCTCCTGCCGCACGGACGCGGAGAAGCCACGCACGGCGTGCTTCGAGGCGGCGTAGGCGCTGACGTAGGGCGCGGCCACGGCGCCGAAGGTGGAGGAGACGTTGACCAGGGTGCCGTAGCCCTGCCGGCGGAACTGCGCCACGGCGGCGCGAGCCCCGCTGACGGTGCCGAAGAAGTTCGTCTCCATCAACTGGCGGAAGGCGTCGTCCGGTGTCTCCTCGAGGCGGCCCATGAGGTAGACGCCCGCGTTGTTGATCCACGCATCGAAGTGGCCGAAGGCCGCGCGGGCCTCGTCGGCCAGCCGCTGCACGGCGGCGGCATCGGACACGTCCGTGGGGATGACGAGCGCCCGGACACCCCGGGACTCGCACTCGCGGGCCAGGTCCTCCAGGGGCTCCTCGCGGCGGGCCGCCAGGACGACGTGAGCGCCCTTCTTCGCCAGGGCCAGCGCCGTGGCACGGCCGATTCCGCTCGAAGGGCCGGTGATGACAACGACTTGGTCCTTCCAGGCTCGCTTCATGTCCAAGGTCTCCTTGTCCGACGGGCCCGTCGCGTGGCCCCCGTCGCCCTCGCGAAGATGGCGATTGCACACAGCGACGCACCGGGTCATCGCACACTCGCCCGGTGGGCGGCCGGCCGGGCGGCCCCTCGCCTCCCATGGGCCGACCGCCGCCGGGGATGGGGGTCCACCACCGGGACGGACACCGGCCGCGAGGGCTCCGTCCACACGGGAGGTGGAAGCGCGCCGCCACCCGCATAAAGGGTGGAGATGGCTCGGGTTCTGGTGGCCCTGGGGTAGGTTGGAGGAAGCGGAACGCAACCTGCACCCGGCCCGCGAGCCATGCCCCTTCCCGAACGATTCATCCCTCCGCCCTGGACAGCGGCCGCCGTCCTCCTGTGCGCCTCCGCCTGCGTCAACGCGCCGGCCACCGGGCCCGCCCAGCGCCCAGGCCGAGGCGCGGCGCCCCACCCACGCGCGCCCCTGAAGCCAACAGAAGCCCAGCCCTCCTTGCGCATCAGAGAGAATCAGAGATGAGGATCGCACCCGCCATCGCGGCGCTTTTACTGTCAACCCAGGCCTACGCCGCTCCCCGCCGCACGGTGGTGGCCAGTGGCGACTGCAAGGACGCGGAGCTGAGCGGGCAGGCCAAGGCCTTCCAAGGCGCCCTCGCCTCCCGCCCCGGGCAGGAGACGCTCAGCACCAGCCAGTTCAGCGACCGGCTCTTCCCCCAATCCACCCGGAGCTACGAAGACCTCCAGCGGCAGCTCGAAGCCGCCCGGGACCAGTTCTACGAGGGACGCAACGCCCGGACGCTCCAGGCCGTCGACGAGGCGCTGCAACAAATCACCCGGCTTCCCGTGGGAGATACCCGCCGGAAGCTCTATGTCGAAGCGCAGCTTCTCCACGGGCTCAACTACCGCGCCCTGGGCAAGCCCCAGGAGAGCGACACGGCCTTCCGCAACGTGCTGCGGCTCCAGCCCGAGTACGAGCTCGACCCGGACTACTTCGCGCCCTCCGTGCGGCAGAACTTCGACAAGCTCCGCCGCGAGCTGGAGCAGACGCGCAAGGTGAAGCTGTCCGTGAAGTCCACGCTGCCCGCCGCGGACGTCTACCTCGATGGGCTCAAGCTGGGACAGACGCCGCTGTCGCTCGACGTGGTCCCGGGCGCCTACCACCTCACCCTCGTCAAGGGCACCACCACGAGCTTCCCCCGGCACGTCCAGGTGCAGGGGACGGAGATGCCGCTGCTCGTCGACGTGGCCTATGAGGGCTCTGTCTCCGCGAGCCCCTTCCCCTGTCTGGCCACCGCGGATGGAAACGACGAGCGAACGCTGAACCACGCGGTCCGCCTGGGCGGCACGCTCGGCGTGGAGGAGGTCATCGTCGTCCGCCTCGAACGCCCGAGCAGCGGCCCCAAGTGGTTCGCGGCCACCGTCCTCAATGTCGAAGGAGGGCAGAAGCTCCGCGAGGGTGGCTTCAAGACACAGGGGGCCGACGCTCCGGACGAGGCGCTCGCGGCGCTGGTCGACTTCGTCACCACCGGCCGCTCGCCTTCGGACCTGGTCGTGATGAACGCCAACGGCAAGGCGCCCTGGAATTCGCCCACCGGCTCGCGGCACGGCGGCGCGTCGTCAGGTGGCACGGACCCCAACGCCTCCCACCTCCTCTCGGAAGGTGACACCGGGAACCGCCCGGCCTCCGGCCTGCGCACGGCGTCGTACGTGGCGCTCGGCACCGGCGTGGCCGCATTCGCGGGGGCGGGCATCGTGCGGCTGCTGGCCCAGAAGGACATGAATGCCCTGGAGAAGCGGCTCGACAACGGCCGCATCCTGTCCACCGACAAGGAGGCGCTCGCGCTCAGGAGCGCGCTGGCCCAGAAGAGCAACGTCCTCAATGGACTGCTCATCGGGGGCGGCGCGGCCGTCGCCACCGGCGCCATGCTCTACCTCCTGGCTCCGGATTCACGGACAGCGCCGCCTATCGCAGTGGGGCTCTCCGCGAGCGGCAGCGGCGCGGCGGCGAGCGTCTCGGGCACGTTCTGACCCAGGGGCCATGAAGGGCGTAGAGTGCTCGCCATGATGCGAGCCCTCTTCGTCCTCCTGCTGGCCACGAGCGCCTCCGCGGCATCGCCTCGAACCCTCCGGGTCGACTACTTCCACACGGGGAACGCCACCGAGGAGCGGTTCAGCCTCGACAAGGTCGTCATCGAGCCGCTGCCGTGGCCCGGCCATCCCGAGCGCGCCATCGATGAGACGAACCTGGGCAAGTACCTCTTCGAGGTCCGCGACCGGGAGAGCAACCGCTTGCTGTTCTCGCGAGGCTTCGCCTCCATCTACGGCGAGTGGGAGGACACGGACGAGGCCCGCACCCGCCACCGCACGTTCCACGAGTCGCTGCGGTTCCCCACGCCCGCCCGCCCCGTCCAGGTACTCCTCAAGAAGCGGGATGCCCAGAACGCGTTTCGCGAGGTCTGGTCGCTGCTCGTGGACCCCAAGGGCACGTTCGTCGACCCTTCCTCTCCCCCCGCCCCCGGGCCCCTGCTGAAGCTGCTGGAGAACGGCCCGCCGGAGGAGAAGGTGGACCTGCTCATCCTCGGGGATGGCTACACCCAGGCCGAGCACGCCCGGTTCGAGAAGGACGCCCGGCGCATGGTGGACATCCTCTTCACCTACTCCCCCTTCAAGGAGCGCAAGTCGGACTTCAACGTGTGGGGATTGGTGCCCGCCGCGGCCCAGGCGGGCATCTCCCGCCCGTCAACGGGCATCCACCGGCGCTCGCCCCTGGGGGCCACCTACGACGCCTTCGGCAGTGAGCGCTACGTGCTCACCTTCGACAACAAGGCCTTCCGTGAAGCCGCGGCCTTCGCGCCCTACGAGTTCGTGGAAATCCTGGTCAACGGCAACACCTACGGAGGCGGTGGCATCTTCGGCCTCTACGGCACGGTGGCCGCCGACAGCCTGTGGGCGCCCTACGTCTTCGTCCACGAGTTCGGCCACCACTTCGCCGGGCTGGCGGACGAGTACTACACCTCCGCATCCGTCTATGCCCCCGCCGCGGACCGCTTGGAGCCGTGGGAGAAGAACGTCACCGCGCTCCATTCCCCGGAACACCTGAAGTGGAAGCACCTGGTCTCCCCCGGGACACCTCTGCCCACCCCCTGGGACAAGTCTGGCTATGAGAAACACGCCAATGACGTACAGAAACGCCGGGGGCAGATTCGCGCACAACGTAAACCCGAGTCGGAGATGGACAACCTCTTCCTGTCCCAGCGCGACTGGGAGGAGCGATTCCTTTCCTCACAGAAGTACGCGGGGCGGGTCGGGGCCTTCGAAGGGGCCATGTACGAATCGAAGGGGTACTACCGCCCACAAGTGGACTGCGTGATGTTCACCCGAGACCGGGTGCCTTTCTGCGCGGTCTGCCAGCACGCCATCTCCGAGGTCATCGACCTGTACTCCGGACCTCCCACCCGGACTCCTCACGCCAAACCCTGAACCCGTGGAATTCCTGAGACGCCTTTGTGACATACGATGTCACCGGGGTTGGACAATGGATTGCCCTCCAGTTCAGGTGTAAAGGGGGCGCAACCTGCTTCCCATGGAGGGGAACTCATGCAGAGACGATTTTGGCTCCCGGCAGTCATCACGGCCGTGATGGTCACGATGGGCACGGGATGTGGCGACGAGTGCGTTGACCAGTTTGATTGCCGGAGTGAGAAGGGCCAGCCCGAGCCCGGCAAGCGGTGGACCTGCAACTCCGGCACGTGCGAGCAGCGTGACATCACGCAGAACCCGGATGATGCGGGCACCGACGACGATGCCGGTACCGACCCAGAGCCCGATGCCGGTGAAGGTGACGCGGGCACCCAGGACTGCACCAGCAATGAGTCCTGCGGTCTGACCCAGACGTGCAACGTCACGACGAGCACCTGCGAGGACTCGGACTTCGCCACGGCTCCGGCCACGACGAGCACGCAGATCCAGGCGGTCCGGGATGCCGCGGATGGCGCGCTCGACCCCGCGCTGCCCATCGAGGGCGCGTTCGTCACGTTCATCAAGCCCACGGTCGCCGGCAGCGCCGAGCCGCGCGGCTTCTTCGTCCAGGCCGAGGCCCAGGGCCCCGCGCTGTTCGTGAGCGACGCGACCGCGCTGGGCGACGTCGCCGTGGGTGACCGCGTCAGCTTCTCCGTGACGACGAAGGCCACCACCGATGGTCTGCGCATCGCGTCCGCCGTCACCGGGACCACGGTCATCAGCCGGGGTCACCCGGTGACGAACCTGGACACCGCGACCCCGGCCGGTCTGGCCGTCGACCGCTCCGCGGAGGCGCTGGTGGCCAGCCTGGATGACGTGGAGTCCGAGCTCACCTACCTGACGGGCACGATTGTGTCCGACGCCAGCGGCATGGGCGCGGGCTACTCCGGCTTCCAGATCACGACCGCAGGTGTCACCCAGGGCGCGGCCAACTTCCGCCTCCGCGTCCCCGTCGCGCTCGTGGCCGAGCTCGACATCGTGAAGGACTGCGCGTTCACCCTGAACGCGGGCCCCATCTGGCGGTTCGGCGAAAACGCGCAGCCGTCCGCGTTCACGGCTTCCGAGCTCACCGTGTCGAGCTGCGATGCGCCCGAGTTCGAGTCGGCCGCGCCGATGTCGCCGACGGAGGTCGTGCTGACCTTCAGCCGCACCATCTCGGCGGAGAGCATCACCAACGCGCAGGAGCAGTTCACCCTGACCGAGGGCCTGACGGTGACGGCCTTCCGCGTCGACGGCAGGCGCGTCTTCCTGACCACCAGTGAGCAGACCCCGGGTACCTCCTACTCCGTCACTGTCGCGAGCACCGTGCTCGACCGGACGGGAGGCGCCGTCGCCGCCGAGGGCAATACCCTGACGTTCCGCGGCTTCCGCCCGCCCGCGGTCCTCCGCATCACCGAGGTCCAGCCGAACATGGACAAGGGCCGGGACATGGTCGAGCTGCAGGTCATCACCGCGGGAACGACGGCGGGACTGGTCCTGGAGCAGGACCTCATCGCGACGCCCTTCATCCTGGCCAAGTTCCCGGACGTGGACGTCGCGGAGGGCGACATCATCGTCGTCCACCTCAACCCCGAAGACTCGGAGAGCAATCCGTTCAAGACGGAGACGCAGTCCAAGAACGAGTTCCCCCGGAGCGAGAACCCGGGCCACTACGACACGGCCTGGGACTTCCGGGGCTTCGGCGTCAACGCCATCACGTTCTCCAGCCGCATCCTCGTGGTGAAGGATGCCTCCGGTAGCATCCAGGACGGCGTGCCGTTCGCCCGGATGACCGGCACGCCGCCGGCCGCGTTCGTGGGCTACCTGCAGGCGCTCCAGGCCGCGGGGCAGTGGCTGCCCGTGGATTGCAACGGCGCGCCGTGCACGACGTCGTCCACGCCGACCGCCGCGCAGATCTCCGCCGACTGGACGGCGATCCCCGCCAGCGCCAGCAGCGTGACGCCGGCCACCAACACCATCCGCCGCGTCAGCGCGACGGACAGCAACACCAAGGATGACTGGGCGGTGGGTGCCTCCAGCTGGGGCCTGCCCAACTTCTAGTCTGACTGCCTCACGCTGAAGCACTCGGGCCGCGGCTCCTCACGAGCCGCGGCCCTTTTATCTGGCGCCGGGGACGCGCCGCCCCTGTACGTCCTCGCCGCGAGGGGGGACTGGCCCCGCCCCGGGCGTCCCGTCCACGAGGTGTGCCACGAGCCCGCCGGGCCCCTCGCCGTAGGTGACGCGAACCTCATCGCCCTCGTGAAACTCGCGCAGCCGGCCCACGGGCTTGCCCTTCATGTAGAGCAGCGTCGCGTCGTCCACGCCGACATCGTGCTCCACCCCCGCTGCGTCGCGGACGAGAAGCTCGTTGTCTCCGACCCACGCCACGTGGCCCTCCAGCTGCTCCGTGGGCTCCGGCCGTCCTGAGCCACCCTGGCCCAGCGACTCCGAAGGAAGCGTGACGGTACCGCCCCCCGAACCACTCAGTGCTCCCGCTTCCGGGGGGCGCTCTCGCGAGGACATGAGCCCTCGCAGAATGTCTGAGCGGCCCTCTCGCTCACCGGCGGATGGCGCGCTCCGGTTTTCACTCCGCTGGCCACACCCGAGCCAGACCGCGAACAGCCCGGTTGCGACCAGCCTCCAGCCGCGCCTTGCCCTCATTGTCGCGTGCCCTCCGCGTGTGAAAGGTGGCTCCAGGCCGGCCCGCGCCCGGCGCCGCCTGTCTCCTCCTCAACATGCGAATGGCCCCAGCGGGCGAGAACCCACGGGACCTCCAGCAGCTCGGACCGAGAAGGGCCGGGCAAGCGGCAGAGGGCTCCGTTGTGCCCCCGCCACACCACGGGCGCGAACGCCCCAGGAGGCGCGGCGCTCCGGGGTCGGGCTCACGAATCGTCCGCTGCCTGAGCGGCGAGGGCACTACCGGGCCGTAACGACGCAGCGCTGGCCCGGGAGACACGACGCGGTAGCGCCGTGGTCCACAGTGCCGCTGGAACAGCCCCCGGATTCCTCATGGCCTCAGGAAACCCGAAGCAAGACGACGGTCCACACGAAACCCGTCTGATGCCCTCAGGGCCTGCCGCGCACCGTGCAGGAGGTCTTGATGTAGTCCACATCGTCGTAATAGGCGCATGTGAAGTCGACATCGCGCGTGGCGGTCTCGGTGCAGTCCTGGCGCCCCGTCTGGGCAGTGAGGTCTGTGTCCAGATGCACGCAGTCGCAGCTCTTGCAGCTCTCCTTCTTATTCAGACACAAATAGCGCGTCTCAGCGGTGACGATGGTCGCGCAGTATTGGGTGGCGCGCTTGCAGCTGGTGTCGCCACACTCAATGGTCTCTGGGAACGCGTTGGTATCCCCGTCGCCATCGTCCCCCTTCGAGTCACCACAGCCCACCACCAGCATGGAGAGAAGCACCAGGTACCGCGCCTTCGCCTTCATGTCGTCCTCCCGAGGAGTCAAGGAGGGGACATGAACGCCCCCTCCTGACGGGACGAGACAGGCTGGGCGACGCCGTTGCATGAAATCGACCGCGCCCCTCCCGGCTGCGTCTACTTCGCGGACTCGATGTCGAAGGTGAGCGTCACCTTCGACAAGGCACCAGAAAACCCCGAGCAGGACGCGCTGTTACCCGCTGGTGCCTCGGCTTTCCTCGGAGACGTCATTCCGCCCCATCCCATGCTGTTCCCCGGTGTGCCCCCTCGAACCACGATGGAGGGGCACACTGGGGGCACATGGGGACCCGGCTCGGACTCGCGGGGCCACCAGCGCCGTGGGCTCAAGATGAAGTCACCCCGCGAGTTCCGTACTGCTAACTCTCGACCTTGAGCTGTCCGATTTGACGGGGGCAACTCCACGCCGTCACTCCTCACTCGGCGACATCAGCCCTGTGGAATACGAGCGAACGGCTGAGGTGCGAAGGCAGGCGGCGTAGTCAACCTGTCCACCGAAGCGGGTGATGCTCATGTCTCTTCTCGTAAAGCACACGAATCCTCTGGCAGAATCGATGCGCCGTCCGCCCGGCTCCCACGCGCACCTGCTGGAGGGCGACCTCGCCCCGCGAGTTGCGTCTTCCCTCCTGCGCCCGTGTGAGGCGTCATGCGAAGGCGCGGGTCCTTCCGGACCGCAGCTTCTTTCATCCCGAGGTGAATCGATGCGTTCGAATGTGCTGAAGGCGTGTCTGTCTGGAGTCGTGCTGCTGGCCGCGTGTGGCGCTCCGGAGGTGGAGTCTCCCGAAGTCTCTCTGGCCAATGCCACCCAGGCCGTGCTCCACCCACCACTGGCGCCCGCCAGCGGGAACATCCTGGACAGCACCACCTTCATGGGCTCCGTGAGCATCCCCGGCGCGGTGCAGACGCGCTTCACGACGAACCCGCAGTTCTTCTCCTTCAACCTCAACGCCCCCGCGGGCGCCCAGGTGAAGCTGGAGGTGACACACCTGGGCAGCTCCATGTACCTGGACACGGGCCTGTTCGTGTACGGCCCGAAGGATGCCACTGGCAGTTACGGCACCATGGTGCTCGCCCAGGACGACGACGCGGGCTACGGCCAGCTCAGCAAGCTTGCCGCGCTCTCCTTGACGGAGGGTGGTGATTACCTGGTGGTGGTCAGCAGCGACAGCGGCTCGGGCAAGCAGTTCCGCCTCCAGGTGGACTGCCTCAACGGCCAGTGCGGTGCGCAGCAGGCGCCCACGGGCTACGCGCTGCCGCTGGTCTCCGAGCCCGTCGCCTCCAACGTGCAGACGGCGCTCAACCGGGTCAACGCCAGCGCCAACGAGGCCTTCGTCAACGGGGTGGTGCTCGCGAACAGCTTCGCGTGGAGCTACGCGGGCCTGCCCACGCTCGATATGGCCACCGCCGCCGTCGAGCAACGCCCCGACTTCCAGTCCAAGAACATGGCTCGACAGGCGACGGTGACCTACGAGCAGTTCGAGCAGAACGTGGGAGGCTACCGGTCCGTCGCGGTGGAAATTCGCAACGCCTACAGCAACGGCACGGAGACCGCGTCAGTGGCAAGGTACTGGGGTGAGTACATCGACGCGGACGAGCACTCCCTCTCCAGCTCGTACTACGTCATCCACTTCCCCGAATCGCGCAAGGTGATTGAGTTCGAGTACCAGCGCTTTGAGTGAGCCACTGGGCTGGCGGTCCCCCTCCCGGTAGCGAGAGCGGGCGCGCGACGGCTGGAGCGCGCTCGCGGCCCAGGCCGCCAGCTCGAGATAGGGCTCGCGGCCTGGTCCCCACCACATGGATTGCGGGCGCCGTTGGAGACGCGCGCGTCCAGGCTCTCCAGGCTTCAGATGTGGCCGGCAGCGGAGGGGCCGGCCACTGTGGGGGCTGGCCCCCCCCATAGCGCTCAGCACGCGGCGAGATGCTCTCTCCCCCGAGCAATAGGGCACGGAGTAGAACGAGCGGGAGGTCGACTGCCCATCCGCACTGGTGACATTCACGGTCGCCGGGACGTACGCCCAGCCCCATGCCGAGTTGGTGGAGTCGTTTGCCGGCGACAGCGGGTAGGCATTCGTCCACACGAAGTTGTAGGGCGAGAGACCGCCCGTGGCATTCACGGTGACGGTGAAGGAGTCCGAGCACGTGGCGGAGGGCAGCGTGGCCGTCGTCTGAGCGGGGGGCTGGCTCGTAGCCCGGCCGATTGTCGAGCAACTGTACCCAGCGGCCGTCGAAGCCACCGTTCTCCTCCAGATACCACTGCCCCAGCAGCCAGAAACCATCCTCCAAACCATCGGTCGAATCGACGTAACCGGAGTGGGCGAAGCAGTCGTGCTGCCACCAGTACCTGCTGGACGAATCGTAGTAGCCACTCGCGCTCGCACGCGTTCGCCCGCGAGAGTCCGTCACCGTGCTGGCGTACGAGTTCTCATTGAAGGCGTGATAGCTCTTGAGGCTCGACCGCATCGGGCTCGGTCTGTGTCGAAAGCTCGTCCTCGCTGGCGGCTTCGGCCAGCGGCGGAGTAATGCCGCCCTCGTCTTCCGGTACTTCCAAGTCCCAGAGCCTTCCACCTGCTTCCATGAGCGTCTGCTGAGCCTCCCTCACCACGTCTCTTCGCCCGCGTCAGGCCCCAACTGGGCCAGCCGCGCGCGCATGACGGTTTCCAGCTCGGCCGCCGTGGCGAAACGCACAGCGGGGTTGCGCCTCAGCAGCGTGTGGAGGATGTCCCAGAGTGGAACGGGCAACCCTTTCGCCGCGTGCTCTACGTCCTCGGCGCGGTAGGCCATCGCGCACCAGATGGCGACCTCCGCAAACGGCGGCAGCTCCGTCACCATGGACGCCACCGAGGCCGAGAGTGCCTGCTCTCGCTCCTCTTCTGGGGTGCCCACCACCCGCGGTTTTACGGGCAATGTCTGGCAAAAGAAAACCCCGTGGCACCTTGCTGGCACCACGGGGCTCGTTCTTCACAGTGGAGGCGGCGGGAATCGAACCCGCTCCGGACGGTGCGAAACTCCCAGCAGAATCGCGCCCTTACCTCGTAACCGCCCGGAACGACTCAACTTCGATGTCCCGCCCATTCCCCCCTGATTCCCGTGGAGGGGCTATACGGGGGCAATGAGCGAGACCCTTGGCAGGGCTCGAAGGCACTGCCCAACTGGAGGGCTCTCCGGTTTCAGTCAGACTTCGTCGTCGGGCAGGAGCATCCGGAGAAGCTCGTCGTCAGGACCTAGCGGGCGCCACCCAGCAGGGGGTGGGGTCGCACGAAGTGCGGCCCTGGCCTGCCGAACCCGCTCCTTGTGCGTATCCGGAGTGTCGGCAGACCAGCATCCGAGTGCCTTGGCCACTTGGAAGCGACCTTCGTCGTCCATCACGACTGGCCAGCCATTTGGGAGTGTCGCGGACAGTTCGCGCACGAGCACGTCACGGACGAAACGTGTCACCTGCTTACGCTGCTCCGCCTCGGCAAGCAGCCCGCTCATCACCTGAACACCCGCAACATCGTCCTTGCCAAGCTCCTCAGCAAGAGCGTTCAACGAAACGGCGGGGCGTGATTCGGCAAAGGAGGTCAGCGAATCGAAGCCCCGTTCGCGGACCCGCTCATAAAGGCGGGCTTTCCAGTTCCCCTGCCATGAACGACCGTCAGTCATCGGCTGCTTCCCTTCGTGAACTTCATGGGGACGTCGTAGCGCTTCATGCGAGACGCGACAATGTTCAGGACCTCGTTCCGCGTAAACATCCGGCCAGCTTCGACCTCGGCTTCGCGTAGGGCTTCCATGATCATCCGGTTCCACTCTCCGGGCCATGTGCGGCCCATGCGCCAGTTCCCCCCACCATGGAGAGCCTCGTGGTGTGCCTGTTCCAGCCGGACGCAGAAGTTGTCGATGTCCATCTCGCCCTTGAAGCCACGCCGCTCGAACCACTCCCGGTGCTCTTTCGGCAGGACGTGGTGCTTCGGTGCGCTGGACATGCCCGCGCCCGCTCTGCCCGTCACCTGCATGCCGCGCACTTCGGGGCCGTCCCCCAGCGCATCACGCACACCCTTGGGCAAGTCCTGGTGCGCCTGGGCCATCATCACCTGCCCGCCGTGAATGCGGACTGCGGCGCTGGCGGCTGGAAGGGAGATGACGCCTGCCTGCACCAGCCTTCGCATCATCTCCACCCACTCGGCGGAGACGACGATTCGAGAGCCCGCCATGACGCCCCCTGAACTCA
>Ga0182745_1000747_pt1 | contig 33939 bp, 22 predicted proteins | sample eDN3rd30CKraftBY_FD_128523 | JGI IMG/M metagenome (GOLD analysis project Ga0182745, IMG submission 128523) | Enriched backyard soil microbial communities from Emeryville, California, USA - eDNA 3rd pass 30_C Kraft BY (version 2) (version 2) | ecosystem: Environmental > Terrestrial > Soil >...
ATTCCAGATACATCTGCTCGCTTTCCAGAGAGAGGTATCCATGCTCCGTGTTTTCGACCAGTCGCAAGCCCAGATCCGCCAGCGTTAGTTTCTGTTGAACCTGTGCGGTCAGCGCGAGTGCCCCTTGAGTACTGCTTTGATCGGGAGCTGCGATGAACAATGCATTGACTCGTGCCGGGCGCGCAATCGGATTGCTTCGACTTCGCCCCTGCTCCTGCAAATTCATGGCGACCTGCAGGTCTTCCAGCGGCACATAAACATTGCCGGGAAGTTGTTGTGTGGGGTTCATCCCCAGCCGCGCCAGACCAAGTTTGTCCGGAGCTACCCCGCTGACTTTCAACGAAAGTTCCGTCATGGTCTCATTGCGTTCGCCCAATAACGCGTCCCGGGGGATGGCGGAGGGGATTTCCACGATCAACGAAAGAGAATCTCCCGTGGTCACGCCAAGTTGACTGGCGACCCGCTCGTTCAACACCACTTCTCCAGACTGTGGCAACTGCAGGTCCGCATGTTCCAGCAGATTCCAGGCATCGGCAGTCAGTCCATAGACATTGATCTGCCCCGCCCGGGTCACGGCCGCATGGGCTGGTTCTTCGGAATCAGAGTTCTCCGGCAACGCCTGAGCCTGTTGTGTTGATGATGCTGTTTGTGTGGCCGATTGTGTCTGGACCGTTCCCTGCAACATCAGCACTGGGGCTGCGGCAAACTCCGACTTCCGGATGGAATGAGATGCCTGCAAAGATTGCTGCAGGTCTTCAGCCAGGGACTGGCGGAAAAACCGGCCACCCAGAACGGCGGCATCGATCTTTCCCAGCCGCGCCTGCGACATGGCCACCAGGCTGTCGCGAACAGAATCACCGACCAGCAGCGCGCCGGTAATCACAGCCGTGGCGGCAATCACTCCCAGCATCACGGCCAGATTGGTGCGCCAGTAATAGACCAGACTACGGGCCAGCAGCTGTCGAAATGTCATGTCACTACCACGCGGAGATGATCAAAAGAAACCGGACAACCCATACCGGTTCAGTTTATCAGGAATGCGTCCACGCAGAGAGGAACAAGCACAAGTTGCTCTCGATCAGGGCGGGAAAATGTCGATTTCTGGCAAAGAGGTCTGGAGCAAACGGGTCAGGCGACGAAGCCATCAGGCGGCGACGCTCAAGAGTTCTTCCGCTGCCGCTTCGATCTCCACGGACTGAATCTCCCTGAGTTCATCAACAAAGCCTACAAGTAATGCCAGGTCGCACAACTGGTTGATTCTGCGAGGAATCCCCTGGGAAAGCTCCCAGATCGTCTGGGCAGCAGGTTCGTCGAAGATCCGGTCTTTGCGGCCTGCCACCGCAATTCTGCGTTGCACATAAGGGAGCACTTCTTCCCGGGTCAGTGGTTCCAGTGCGGTGCGGACAATGACGCGTTGGTCCAGGGCGGAAAGACGTTGCAACCGGGAGAGCAGTTCGGTGCGCCCCGAGAGGATCAGGGAAAAGTCGCTGCGCCCTTCTTCTCGAAAATTCAGCATCAGTTTCAGGAGATGCAGCTGGGGCATCTCGAGCAGATGGGCATCGTCAATCAGAAACACGATGTGCCGATGCTGACGTTGAAAAGCCTGCAGTTGTTGCTCCAGGGCACTCAGTACAACGTCATCGGAATCTTTCGCAGTGACGGTGCTTCCCAATCGACCGGCGAAATAGGCCAGCGTTCCCGCCGGGCTGAGTTGCGGAAAGACGAGCCGGTAAAATCCTTCACCGCCGGCCTGTTGGATTTCTGCTTCCAGCACATGTGTCAGGTAAGATTTGCCCAGACCGTGTTCGCCCGCAATCACACCGATCCCTTTGTGCTGATCAATCAGATAGCGCAACTTCAACAAGGCGGTCTGATGCGACTGGGCAGGATAATAGAATTCCGGATGTGCACCATCCTCAAAAGGACGTTGGTGAAGCTTCCAATGTGATTCATACATGATCGTGATTTCAAGATTCAGGTCTTCAACTCTTCAGAAATGAGGCGGAAGCAATTGAAGTCTCTGACGAAGAACATGGGTGGCTCTCGTTACCTGGTCATTTCCAAAGTTTCAATCTGTCCTGTCAGCCAGACCGGTCTGGTGGATTCTGGCGAAGTGGGATGGATTGTCTGATAGCCGGCAGTGGCAATGAGATCTCTCGGCAGGGTGCGGCTGGTGGTATTGAGAGGCGAGGCCATTCGTCCTGCGACGCCAGCGGGAGCTTGAATGAAAACATCTGCATCTGGCCTCGTGGAAGAGACTGGTCCCGTGGAAGAAGCTGCCAGGTTGCGGAATGCCGGATGTTGTTCATCGACAAATCCGGAAAGAGTTGGCAATGCAGCGGGACGGCGCAACACAACATCTGGGTGCCTGGCCTGCAATGTTCCGGAAACATCTTCAGCCACGCGGATGTCCGTGGACCAGAGAGCCAACAACGATCCAACAAGGCAGACCGCCGCCAGACAGAACCAGTACTGTTGACGAAATCGGAACATGGACGAGGTCCTGTGAATAGTGAAGTGTCGTTCCGGAGACGGCCGGCGAATTTCCAGAGTTCGACACCATCGACACACTTCCGTTTCTTCCAAGCATCGGCGGAGCAACACCGGAACTTAACGAAAATATGGGTCAATCGGATTCTTCTGTGGACGTGCGCTTGAAACTCGACATCCCGCCAGACGATACTCACTTTTCGTCAAGTTTCTCTGACCTGAATCCGAGGGATGATGCCCATGCGTCCACAGAATGTCCACAACTCTTTATCCCGCCGTCTGTTTCTGCAGACATCGGCCGCCGGACTGGCTGCCGGATTGCTGATTTCTCCGAATTGCATCAAGGCGGCGGACACAACGGCAAAGGACGATCCGTACGGCGGCTTCAAAATCGGGATGCAGAGTTACAGTCTGCGGAACTTCAATGAAGAAACCGCTCTGCAGCAGACCAAAAAATTGGGTTTGCATTACTGGGAAGCATTTCCCGGACATCTGCCGATTGGAACGGTTCCCGGATATATTGCGGAGCAGAAAGCCAAGTTCAAGGATGCGGACATTCACCTGGTCAGCTATGGCGTTGTCGGTTTCGACGCCAACGAATCAAAAGCCCGCTCGATTTTTGATTTTGCCAAGACTATGGGATTGTGGTCGATCAGTGCCGATCCGAATCCGGACGATGCCACGTTTGATCTGCTGGACAAGCTTGTCGAGGAATATCAGATTCCCATCGCCATCCATAATCATGGCCCTGGCCATCGGTATAACAAGGTTGCCGACGTCCTGGCCGTTGTCGAAAAGCGCCATCCGTTGATCGGGGCCTGTGTGGACACCGGACATTATCTGCGCAGTGACGAAGACCCGGTGGAAGTGGTCCGCAAACTCGGCAAACGGGTCTTCGGCGTCCATCTGAAAGATGTCCGCACCATCCGCGATGCCCAGGGCAAAGGGACCGGCAAGCAGTTCACCATTCTGGGGGAAGGAGACCTGAATGTCATTGGTCTGCTGCGAGAGCTGCGAAATCAGGGTTACGACAAAAACCTGTCCATCGAGTATGAAGAGAACCCGAAGAGCCCGCTGTCGGACATCGAGCTCTGCCTGTCGACCGTACGCAGTGCGGTTGCCACTCTGGATGGCAAAGACGAAGAAGGCTTCGTTTCACTCTGGGACGGCAAGACCTTCGATAACTGGAAGATCAACGAATCTCCCGAAAGCTGGAAGATTGAGAATGGAGAGATCATTGCTCAGGGAGGCCGCAGCCACCTGTTCTATATGGGCGATCTGGCTCCCTTCAAGAATTTTGAGCTGCGAGTAGATGTGAAGGCTGGACCGCACAGCAACAGCGGTATCTACATTCACACCAAGTTCCAGAAAGAGGGCTGGCCGGCTCAAGGCTTCGAGACCCAGGTCAACAATACCTACAACAGCGACCCCCGCAAAACGGGCAGTCTGTATGCGGTGGATGACCAACTCGTGCAGATGATTCCGGATGACACCTGGTGGACCCAGGACATCACCGTACAAGGCAAGCATATTGTCATCAAGGTGGATGGCAAAGTGGCCACGGACTACACGGAACCGGAGGATTTCAAGCCGGATGCCAATTGGTCGGCCCGGCGTGTGGGATCGGGAACGTTTGCCCTGCAGGCCCATGATCCGGGCAGCGTGGTGCACTTCAAGAACATCCGTGTGAAAAAACTGCCGGACTGATCTTGTATGTCCAACCTTTCTCGCGCTGCCCGGCAATTGCTGCAGGATCTGCAACTGGCCGGACTGACACATCTGCCACGTGTGGCGGGGATGGAAGCAATTCCTTCCCCGCCCGTTGCAGCCCGGTCTTCTGCCCCCGGTGGACACACCCCGCGCAATGTTGCTCGTTCTGCGGGAGGAGCAGCGACGCGCGCCGGCTCCCATCCGGCCGCGCCTTCGGAGCGACAAAAACCGGTGCTGGTCGCGTCCGTCAGCAACACTGTAGAAAACACTGACCCGCTGAACGTCCGACAGGAAAAATTATCTCAACTGGCTGCCTGCGTGGCGGATTGCACCCGTTGTCCCCATCTGGTTCGGACCCGTACCCAAACCGTTTTTGGCGTAGGGAATCCTCAGGCAAAAATCCTGTTCATTGGTGAAGCTCCTGGCGCTGATGAAGATCGGACTGGCGAACCATTTGTCGGCCGGGCCGGGCAACTGTTGACAAAGATCATTGAAGCCTGCGGCTGGAAGCGGGAAGAAATCTATCTCTGCAATATCTTGAGGTGCCGCCCCCCCGATAATCGTACCCCCACGGAAACGGAAGCAAACAACTGCCGGGAATATCTGGATGGCCAGATTGCCATTGTCGATCCGGAGTACATTGTCTGCTGGGGGTCGTGTGCCGCTCAGAACCTCCTGGCCACCAAAGAGGCCATCGGCAGAATGCGCCAGCGTTTCTTCCAGCATGGTCGGGCGAAAGTTCTTTGTACCTATCACCCGTCTTACCTGCTGCGAAATCCTGCTGCCAAGAAACCTGTCTGGGAAGACATGAAGTTTCTTCTGGCAGAGATGGGACTCACTCCTCCCGAACGATAGTGCCCTGGCAGGACTTGGATTTGGTGGATGTGACGTCACCAGCCATCCGGAGCCAGAACAGAAAAGATTCGGAACAGTCGGCGGCGTCATTTCGACAGTGAAGACTTGCAAAACGGGGAGAAAACTCATAGCAAGATCCAAGGAGAGCCATCCTTGCGCCTGAAAAGGAAATTCCCTGTCTGCGAGCAAGTTTGCCGCCTGTTTTGTTAGGATTTCTTAATCTGACATGTATCTGACCCCAGTCTCTCAGCAACCGCTGCTCTCCCCCAGCGACTTCGTTTCGGAAGAGGCGTGGACGTTGGAGCGGCAGGCCGTCTTCGCCGAAAGCTGGCACCTTGTCGCTACCGGCTCTCAGCTCAAACGGCATGGCGATTTTGTGGCCCTTGAATTACTGGGGGTCCCGGTGGTGATTCGAAATTTCAACGGCGAACTGGTGGCTTTACGAAATGTCTGTGCCCATCGCCAGTCACTGATCGCCACAAAACCATCTGGGTGTTCTCCCACACTCAAGTGTCCTTATCACGGTTGGGAATATGGAGTGGACGGCCGGACACGCAAAATTCCGGGGGCCGCCAATTTCCCCAAATTTGACCAGGCCCATTATTGCCTGGACAAGTTCGAGTTAGCACAGTGTGGCGACCTGGTTTTTGTACGGCTGAGTGCTGCGGGGCCAAGTTTGCAGGAATGGATTGGCGAGCGTTTCGATCTACTGAGCCGCTGGTTCTGCACATCCACGCACCATCTGGCCACGCATGATCGGTTTGATTATGAGGCGAACTGGAAAATTCCGGTGGAGAATTCCCTGGAGAGCTATCACATCCCGCTGGTGCATCCCAGGACATTTCATACTGACCCGGCCGAGCCGCATAGCGATCATACTTTTCACGATACCGGGACCGCCTTCACCGCCCGATTTCATCCACCACGCATGATTGATGCATTGTTGGACTGGGCGGAAATCTGGGTGCTGCATCGCCTGGGGGTTCCGCCAGAAGGGACTTACCATCATCATCAGGTCTTCCCGAATCTGTTGATTTCACATACCGACACCACCAGTTTCGTTCAGATGATTCATCCCGTGGGGCCAGCGAACTCGTTCTCCCTGGCCTGGCATTATGGGCTGGGCAGTGCCTCACAACCGGTTCTGCCCCGCATGCTCTCCTTTGCCTGGGGGAAACTGACAGGAGCCCTGGCTCGTACTATTGTGATGGAGGATTTTTTCATTTATCCGCTGGTCCAGGCGGGAGCGGCCGGAGCCCGGCAGCCTGGCTTATTGGGGCGTTGCGAGGAACGACTTTATGAGTTTCAGAAGTACGTGCATGGTCGGGGACAAGGAATCGGGATTCGAGATTCGGGAAAGGAGGCGGGAGGGTTGAAATGATCGATTTGAGAGGTAAAACGGCCTTGGTCACCGGCGCATCTCGTGGGATTGGGCGGGCCTGTGCGCTCACCCTGGCTGCCTGCGGGGCCAATGTGGCGGTGAATTTTTTCTCCTCCCGGGACGGGGCTGCCGAGACCGTACGTCTCATTCAGGCACAGGGAGTCCAGAGCGTTGCCATTCGAGCTGATGTCAGCAGGGCGGAGGAGATCAAGGGGGCTGTCGACTTCGTCAATCACCGTTTTGGACAGATCGATATTATCGTCAGCAATGCTGCGGCCGGAGGATTTAAACCACTGATGGAAGTGAGTCCCGCCAACTGGGAAAGTATACTCAGAAACAATGCTGCCCCGTTGTTGTGGTTGACCCAGGCTGCCGCCGCCGGCATGCAGGACGTGGGGGGCGGAAAGATCATTGCAATTTCCAGCCATGGATCGTTTCGAGCATTTCCCAACTATGGCGTGATCGGAGCATCCAAAGCTGCCCTGGAAAGCCTGGTGCGACATCTGGCCTTTGAACTGGGAACAACGGGCATTAATTTCAATTGCGTCCTGTCAGGCATGGTGGAAACCGAAGCAGTCCGCACCATGCCCGATCACGAGCGAATTCTGGAGAGATCGCGGGGACTCATGCTCGTCAAACAGCAGGAGTTGAAAGCTGAAAACATTGCCCATGCGGTCGCTTTTCTCGCCAGCCCTCTCAGTGATCTCATTCAGGGTCAGACTATTATTGTCGATGGTGGAGTGAATATCAGGATTTAAAACGCACGCACCTCGTATGGGCCGGGGCTCGAGCGCATTACCGCTACATTGTCCGGGTTCTGCCACACGGTATTCGGATTTGATCAATCAAAGCACGTTCGCCGCGGGCACAGGTAAGAGCAACTTGCTATAGATAAAACGTGATCTGGGTGAATATGTAAAATTCATGGCGATCAATACTGGTGATCACTTTTTTTATATGCTAGTTTTGCACCCATCTCGATTGACGAGCGCGGAACATGGCGAGAGCACGGCAATGATCGTGCAGCTCATGCTTGAGAACCGGTGAAGACAACTGGTCGTGCCACGAGTGCTCTGGCAGGGAATTTTCGCTCTTTGTTTTTGCGGACGTTCTCATTATTGAACGACGATTCACGCGGCGTGGATGTCATTGTGAGACGCACATTGATGTGCTCACTTTGAAGGGGAGTCAGGTTGTGTTCGCATCGCAACCGGCAGGCAGATCCACCTCATGGAATGACCATGGAATTCATCAGACCAGAACAAGATCGTATTGGATTCGGTGGTATTGTTTTGTCGTTGTTGATCGGCCTGGGCATCATTGCCGTGATCATTCTGCCACATCACGGCCCTGGTCGCCTGGATACGATGGAAAGTATCAGCCAGGGAAGTGTGGTGCGGATCGGATACGCCAACGAAGCCCCCTATGGATATCTGGATACACGCACGGGTGAAGTCGCGGGGGAAGCCCCTGCAATTGCTACGGAAATCCTGCAGCGAATGGGAGTGAAACGAATTGAGCCGGTTGTCACGGAATTCGGGGCGCTGATTCCCGGTCTGAAGGCGGGACGTTTTGATGTCATCGCTGCTGGGATGTATATCACACCTGCCCGCTGTCGCCAGATCGCATTTTCGCATCCCACATATCAGATTGGCGAAGCATTGATCGTACGTCAGGGCAACCCGTACGAATTGCATAGTTTCGAAGACGTGGCTGCCCATGAGCGGGCACTCCTGGGGGTTGTCGGTGGAGCTGTTGAGGACCAATATGCTCGTCGCATTGGTGTCCCGGAGGCACGGATCACCCGGTTTCCGGACAATGTGAGTGCCGTGACCGGCGTTCTGACTGGACGGGTTGATGCCTTCGCAGCGACGGAATTGACTGTGCACGATCTTCTGCAGAAGGCCGCCAGCGACGACCTGGAGCGAGCCGAACCGTTTGACAATCCGATGATCGACGGAGAGACGATGGTCGGCTTAGGTGCATTTGGATTTCGACGTGATGATGTGGAATTCCGTAAGCAGTTCAACAGTCTTCTTGAGGAATTCCTGGGCTCCCGGAAGCATTTGGAGATGGTGGCGCCGTTTGGGATCAGCCGTGAGAAGGTCCCGCTCGAATTCGACCCCACCCTGTTCTGTGAAGAGACCCAAAGTTGAGTTCCCTCCGGATGTCTGATTTTGCCTCACAATCCCCGCATTTGCTGCATGGCCTTGCAATCACATTGATCCTGTTGATCGGCGGAGCCATCCTGGCACTGGTGTGCGCCTTCGCAGCGGGACTGGGCCGGTTGTCTCGCGACCCGATTGTGCGCTGGACCAGTCGAATCTACATCGAAATCTTTCGGGGAACGTCCGCATTGATCCAACTCTACTGGTTCTACTTTGCGCTCCCTCTATTGACCGGCATGGAATTGAGCGCGATGACCGCGGGAATTCTGGTGCTGGGACTGAATGTGGGAGCCTATGGAGCAGAAGTCGTTCGAGGTGCGGTGCAGGCAGTGCCTTCCGGGCAGCACCTGGCGGCCATCGCCTTGAACCTCACGCACTTTCAGCGCCTGCGGTACATCATTCTCCCGCAGGCTGCACTGGCGATGCTTCCTCCCATGGGAAACCTGTTGATCGAACTGCTTAAAAGCACCGCGCTGGTCTCCATGATCTCCGTGACCGATCTCACCCGAGCCGGCCTGGACATCCGCGACAACACACTTGCCACGACGAAAGTTTTCCTGCTCCTCCTCGGTCTCTATTTCCTGATGTCTCTGTGTATCACGCTGGGGATCAGGACATTGGAACATCGACTATCGAAGCATGTCGATCACGGGGGAATCCGGTGAACGGGGATCAAGAACTTTGGGACTGGCAATTCGCAATCGATATCCTGCCGATGCTGCTGGCGGGACTCTGGGTCACCGTGCAGGCGGTGGTGCTGGGAATGTTGCTGGCTGTGACGCTGGGGCTGCTCTGGGAGATCTTGCGGCGGTCCAACTCGCGGTTTCTCGCATGGCCGGCCATTGGCGTTGTCGAGTTCGTCCGCAGCACACCATTACTGATTCAGCTTTACTTTCTGTACTACGTGCTGCCGACTGTCGGATTGATTTTTTCACCCCTGTTCACCGGTGTGATCGGTTTGGGACTCTACTACAGCAGTTACACCGCAGAGGTGTACCGGGCCGGCATCAATGCCGTGGGGCATGGACAATGGGAAGCCGCCAAGGCGTTGAACCTGAATCTGTTACAGACCTATCACCATGTCATCCTGCCGCAGGCGATCACACCCATGATTCCAGTTCTGGGCAATTATCTGATTGCCATGTTTAAAGATACACCACTGCTCTCGGCAATCACCATCGTCGAGGTCCTACAGCAGGCAAAGAACATTGGCAGTGAAGAATTTCGATACCTGGAGCCACTCACAATGGTCGGTCTGATGTATCTGTTCCTCAGCCTGCTCTCCGGATTCTGGGTGGGCCATCTGGAAACTCGCTATCGAATTAACCGGTGACGGGATCATCATGAACACAACACTCCAGCGTCCAATTGTCCGTATTCGTAACCTGCATAAGCATTATGGCTCGTTGCATGTGTTACGGGGCATCGATCTCGACGTGTCGGCGGAAGAAAAGCTGGCGATTATCGGACCTAGTGGTTCCGGGAAATCAACCTTGTTGCGGTTGCTGATGACCTTGGAAACACCAGACGAGGGAACAATTGAAATTGATGGCTCATCGATGTGGCCAGCTGATGAATCTCAACTGCGGGCCATACGTGGACAACTGGGCATGGTCTTTCAGCATTTCAATCTGTTTCCGCATATGTCGGTGTTGGACAACGTCATGCTGGCTCCGCGGCTGGTCGCCAATTTGTCTCGTGCGGAAGCGGAAACGCGGGGCCGCGAGCTTCTGGAGATGGTTGGCTTGTCCATGAAATCCGACAGATACCCCGCCCAGCTTTCCGGAGGCCAGAAGCAGCGGGTCGCCATTGCCCGGGCGCTGGCGATGCAGCCTAAGATCATGTTGTTCGATGAAGTGACTTCGGCACTTGACCCGGAACTGGTTGGTGAAGTGCTGGGTGTTTTGCGACAACTGGCACGCGAAAGCGAAATGGCCATGCTGTGTGTGACGCATGAAATGAGTTTCGCCCGGGACATCGCCGACCGGGTGCTCTTCTTCGACCAGGGCAAGATTGTGGAAGATGGAACACCGGAGGAAATCTTTGCGCAGCCGAAAAAGCAGCGTACACGAGAATTTCTGAATACAGTTCAATTGTGAAACCCAGGGTGCAGAGCCCGGGCTGTTCTCCTGCAAATCATCATCCATGATCATGGATGATGATCATGGATTCAACACCAACAAGATGGCCCTGGAAGATAAGACCGATGTTCTTTGTGTGGAGGGCGTTCATGGCCTCTGGATGGTTCTGCAACTGGTGGGACCCAGCCGTGGTGAATGGACCACGGTGGATGCGCCGTGGTGAATGGGCCGAGGTGAATGGGCCGAGGTGAATGGGCCGAGGTGAATGGGCCGGACCAGTCGCATCCCTCGAAGCCGCTCAGCGTTCCGTATGAAAAAAATAAATGAGGGCGCCTGACCTCCATATGGGCCGGGCTCTGCTTCGCGGTATTCAGTATTTCCGCGGTGCTCAGTATTTCATCAGCCACCTAAAGTGTTTTTTCCGGATTATCTGGGGGAAGCAAGTCTCGAATCCAGATGTTGCGGAAGCGAACCGGATTGCCGTGATAGCCAAGTTGAATCGGCTCGCGTAGTCCATGGGGAGAATAAGCAGGTGCCTTATCCCAGGAAGTGGCCCCTTTCAGCTCGAAATGATTTTGAATCAGGACCCCGTTTTGCATCACAGTGATCAACGCGGGTGAATCCAACGTCCCGTCTGCATGGAAACGCGGGGCTGTGAAGAAAATATCATAGGTCTGCCATTCGCCCGGTTTCCGACAGGCATTCACTAATGGAGGATGTTGTTTGTAAATCGCACCGCACTGGCCGTCGAAATACGTTTTGTTGTCGTAGGAATCCAGGATCTGCAGCTCGTATCGGCTCATTAGTAAGACGCCGTTATTGCCCCGTCCCTGACCATTTCCTTTCACTTCAGCAGGGGTCGCAAACTCCAGATGTAACTGACAATCACCAAACTTCTGTTTGGTGGCTGCAGCACTACCGGCAATTCCATAACCATCCTTGAATGTCCAGTTTTTGACGTTGTTCCAATCCTTCAGATCTTGACCGTCGAACAGCACAATGGCATCAGATGGGGCAGTCTGATCGTTGCCCGGAGTGATCACGACCGGTTCCGGCCAGTCGATTCCACTTTTCCATTCCTCAAAAGCCCAAAGCCCGCCGGCGCTCAGGAGAACGGCGGCGAACAGGACAACCAGAGCGGCTAGGTCACGGCGTTTCATGTGTGATGCTCTCGATTTGAAGGTTCCAGGGCACGTTTTCTTATTCTGCCTGCATTTTCTTACAGATGGCTTCCGCCATTTGCAGCGTCCCGACAGCGGTGGGATCGTTCCGATTTTCTTTCATGTCATAGGTCACATCTTTGCCTTCCTGGATGACGGCGGCGACGGCACGTTCCAGTTTCTCAGCTGCTTCCATTTCACCCAGGTGTTCCAGCATCATTTTTCCAGAGAGGATCAGGGCTGTGGGATTGACCTTATTCTGACCCTTATACTTGGGAGCGCTGCCGTGAGTGGCTTCGAAGATGGCTCCTTCGGTTCCGATGTTTGCTCCGGGGGCAACTCCCAACCCACCAACCAGTCCGGCGCACAGGTCGCTGAGGATGTCGCCATACAGGTTCGATGTCAGGATCACGTCGTAGAGTTCCGGCTTCTGCACCAGTTGCATGCACATATTGTCAATCAGGCGTTCGGTGTACTCCACCTTGCCAGCTAGGTCCGGGACTTTGCCCACCAGTTCCGCATCCGGTGCAATCCCTTCCGCGAGGTTGGGCCATTCAAACTTGGCTCCATAGGCCAATGCCACGGCGCGGGTCTCATCGTACCAGAGACCATCTGTAAACTTCATAATGTTGGCTTTACAGACGGAACTGACCGATTTCCGCTGATGCTTATGGGCATACTGGAAGGCATAATCCGCAATACGGCGGGTTCCTTCGTAGGAAATGGGTTTGATGCTGATCCCGGTTTTGTCGGCGCGCGTGCTGATTTTTTTGCCGGTGGCATACTCATTAATCACTTTGATGAGTTGAGCCGTTTTTTCCGCACCGGCCTGAAATTCCACTCCCGCGTACAAGTCTTCCGTGTTCTCTCGAATGAGGACCAGATCCACCGGGATCTGCTCGTAAAATGTTCGCACCCCTTTGTACTGCTTGCAGGGGCGCACGCAGGCAAACAGGTTCAATTCCTGTCGCAGATAGACATTGACGCTGCGAAATCCTTTGCCAATGGGAGTCGTAATCGGAGCTTTTAAAGCCAGTCCGTTTTTGCGAATGGACGCCAGCACTCGATCCGGCACCTTGCCTTCTTTCTCGATCACTTCAATGCCACAGTCCTGCACGTCCCAATCGATTTTGACGCCGGTGGCATCGATGCAACGCCGGGTTGCTTCGGTAATTTCCGGTCCGACACCATCACCTGGGATGAGCGTAACATGATACATTGCATCGACTTTCTGTCTTATGACCGGAGTGGACCGATCGGCGTCGCAAAGAGACTTTCAATAGCCTCAGACCGTATCAGGAAGAATTGACGCTTTCAAGCTGTGCTCTCTCCGGAAACGATTTCGACAATTTTTGAGAATTGTCATCAATTTGATACACGGCGGCGCAGTTTGATGACGCATCTCCCTGTTCGTCTTTGCTTTCAATTCCCTGTAACTGGCTTCTGACAAACTGGTTATCTTCCGGTTCGCTTGTGCCGGGAGGAAACGGCATTGTTTCTGCGGAGTCATGCTCACTAGCAGTTTCATTCTTTTTTAATGAATGCTGTTCACGAAACCACCCTTCACACGAACAATAGTGAGCACCCGATGAGCGAGGAGTATTCCGCTATGACGCACTGCCATCGTCCCTCACAAATTCCAATCACTTCCTCAGCACGAATCGCCCTGCATGAGCCGGAGATTGCGAACAGTCCAACTGGTCTGCTGCCGGCGAATTCCCGGCGCGCGCATCAGGAAGTGCTGGAAGCTCGCAAAGCCTCCTCGCAGCCATCACGTGGCGCCGGATTGTTTGAGGAGCGGTTTCATTCCCTGGATCGACTGATCGGGGATTATGTCCGGTCGGTTCCGCCTGCAGCACATTCGGAGACCGACACCGAACGCTTTATGACCTGGCTGGAAGATCGAGAATACGTCAATCCGGAACAACGGGATTTGTTGCTCTGTCTGTATTCGCGCCGGGCTGTGGAAACAGCGGCCTTGCACAAACGTCTGGCCCACGCCCGCTTCAGCGAATTACTGGTGCGCACTCCCGTCCTGCTGAAAACATTAACACCGCTCTCAACAGAGATGATTCGCCTGAATCCGGTACACATCTGGGCGATCATGCAGACTCGGGTGCTGCTGGATGAAGAGAGCGATCTGCCTGCTCACGTCTTGTTTTATCAGGTGGGAGACGAAGTCAGCACAGCCATCCTCAAGGGGGATGTTCTGCCACTGGTTCGCATGCTGGAACATCGTGACGTGAAAGTCTCAGAACTGTTTCGAGACTTGACGCTCGACCAGGAAGACCGCCTCATGGATTTACTGCAGCAACTGGTCGAGATGAAGATCGTCGCCCTCCGGCCGCATTAGGATGTATTTGTAAATCTTGTCGTGAACTTGCCTCGCGGTATGCAGTCTTTCATCAAGTGAAACCTTCTCGACGCGGGCACATGAAAGACCAAACTGGTCTAGAGAAGGGAATTATGAAGAGCAGGGGCCAGCGTGCTCCAGGGCTTTCGCCTGGAATAAACCGGAACCAAAATCAAAAAGGCGAAAGTCCTGTGCGTGCTCAAACGCGTTCGGCTGCAATCAGGTCTTCGTAGGTTTCTCGTCGGCGGATCAGCTTCACGGAATTTTTGTCCACGAGGAGTTCTGCTCCACGTGGCCGCGAATTGTAATTACTGCTCATGGTGGTTCCATATGCCCCTGCACTAAAGATGCAGAGCAGGTCTCCCTGCGAAACGGGGGGCAGCCAACGCTGTTTGGCAAAGTAGTCGCTGGATTCGCAGATTGGTCCGACGACGTCGGTCGGTTCGCAACCGGGAATTTCGGCTTCGAAATCGGTGGGGGCGGGAAGACTGGGAGTCACCGGCCAGAGACGATGGAAGGAGTCATACATGGCGGGGCGAACCAGGTCGTTCATGGCTGCATCTTGAATCACAAAGTACTTGCCCCCTTCGCGTTTTGTGTAAATCACCTGGCTGATCAATACTCCGGCATTGCCGCAAATGGAACGTCCCGGTTCCAGCGCCAGTCGGCATTCCGCCTGCTTAATGAAAGGGATGATGGCCGTTGCGTATTCCTGGGCCGTGGCTGCCTCCTGTCCACGATAATTCAGTCCGAAACCTCCCCCCAGGTTGATCCAGTTGGTCTTGTGACCATGACGGCGCAGATCCTGAACGACATCGACCGCCTTCTGAGCTGCTTGACGATACGGATCGGTGGTATTGATGGGCGAGCCAATATGCAGGTGAATACCGCGCAGCTCCAGATGGGGATCGTTCAGGACCTGAGCAGCCAGCTCATTGTGCCGCTCGATATCCATCCCAAACTTGTTCCCTTTTTTGCCGGTCGTGGTCTTGGCGTGAGTCTTGCCGTCAATGTCCGGATTCAGACGTAAAGCGACCGGGGCCACACGGTTCATCTCGGCAGCAACCCGGGAAATTGCTTTGAGTTCCGCTTCACTCTCGACATTAAACATCAGAATGTTGTCGGCGAGAGCTTCTTGAATTTCGGGATCAGTTTTGCCCACTCCCGCAAAAACAACACGGCTGGTGTCTGCTCCCGCTTCGCGAACTCGAAAAAGCTCGCCCCCACTCACCACATCAAAGCTGCTGCCCTGTTCGTTAAGCAGTTTCAGCAGGGAAAGATTGGAATTCGCTTTTACGGAATAGCAGATCACCGGATCAACTTCGGCAAATGCCTGTCGGACGGCCTGCAGTTCATGAACTAGTTTTGCTTTAGAATAAATCCACAGCGGCGTTCCATATTTCGCAGCAAGATCGGCCACAGAAACATCCTCACAAAAGAGCTGGCCGTTGCGATACTGAAATGCATCCATGGAAGAATCCAAAATCGAAAATTGCACAAAAATGGTTGAAAAAATAGTTGAAATCAGCAGAGGAACATGGCCGGGTCACATTTCAGCAACAACGGACAATTTCCATTGATCGAATCTTACACTGTGCAGGTCTGGCGAGAGTAACTCGATCGAAAAGATCATAGCAGGCGACGATTCCGCGACAATCAAGGGACAGGGAAAGCATCATTTAACAAGCATATTCCGCACTACTAGACCAGTTTGGTCTATCATGTGCCCGCGTCGAGAGAGTTTCACTTGATGAAAGACTGAATGCCGCGAGGCAAGTTCGCCACAAGATTTACAATTACGCTTTATTATCGTTTCGATTGGAGCAGTACGAAACAACGAACCAGCAGAAATGCCACCACGATTCCGCAACTGTCGCTGATCCAGTCTGCGATGTCGGGAGTCCGGTTCGTGAATCCCTGCAAAGATTCATCCACTCCGGCATAAATTAAAAGCCCTGAAAGCATCCACATGGAGGGAGGGCGAACCGGTGAGACTCCACCCAGGGCCAGGAAAGTCAATAATCCCAGCACACAGAACGCGGCTGCATGCATCACTTTGTCATAGATCGAAACAACATCGAGCAGAGCCTCGGGAACGGGCAAATGCGTCGCGGCAAAGAGTGTCACACCATAGGCCAGCCAGATGCCTCGGATGACTGAAATTGCCGTGAGTCTGAATTGACCCGTTCCCGGGGAATCCGTCTTCCCGATGATTGCACTCTATTTCTGCTTCCAGGCACCGTTTTTCGGGGCATGGGGCTGAGCATCCGGCCCGAAATAACGCAACCCTACGAGTGGTTCCGTACCATTGTTTTCGTAAGTCACGCCGGAATTGGCTTTTTGGCAGGTCACGAAGACTTCGTCCTCGGTGATCGCGCCAAATCGAATCATGGCGGGAGTCTGCAGATCGAGCTTGCCGATTTTGCCCCGGCCTTGAACGGTAATCCAGCTGAATGCCCCGGTATCTTTAATCGTGCATTTCGCGCCCGGTTCCAGCGTCAGTTCTTTGGCGGTGAAGCGCTGTTCGCCATCAACAGTGCCATAAACAATCCAGTTGTCGACCCAGCCTTGCCCCTGCTCGGAAACGACCGGTTCCAGATAATTTGAATCGCGGAAGTTCGGGTCTACGTTCTTCTCCCAGTCGAGAGCATTGACGATGTATTCGTTATCGTTATGAAACTCTTCGGGGAAGTCTTTCGTCAAGAGAGAACGAGGGACCATACGGCCTTCCACCAGCGACTGGTACATGCCGAAGACATCGCTGCCCCATTGCGGTTCATATGTCAGTAGAGAACCCGGCGCGTGCAGCACGCAGGGGGGGACCAGCCAACCGGTTCCGGGTTTCAGGCGATAGGCTTTGGAGATATCCAGAATCCCATTGTCTCCTTCGTTCCAGCGATCCAGGCAGGCAATCACTTCCGCCTTTGTGGTTCCCGGTTCAAAGCCCATAAACGTGTACGGAAAGTTATTCCCGATGGCATTCAGCTGGGGAGGGAAGTAGTACGATTCCGGTTTGCCTTGCTGGCCCACTTTGGCAGCCTGCTCATCATTCTGATGCATATGATGGGGGATCGGCCCCATGTTATCGAAGAATTTGGAATACACCGGCCAGCGTTCGTATTTCTTCCACATCGCATCACCGATGATCTCCCCTTTGAGTTCGGAGATGGCATCTCGCAATGTGACCTTTTGCCCATTGTGAATGAGGTAGGAGAGGCCTTCATCCGGGGCGGCGTTTTCGTTGGCCGCCACGGTCGTTGATCCAAACCAGCGTTCGTCAATCCCTCCACGATCCATCCCCAGTGCGTAGTAGTCTGCCGGATGCAATTTCAGGCGTCTGCCGGGCTGCAGGAATGAACGCGGCACCCAGGTGGGGGTTAAACGCAAAATACCATCGTTGTCGCTCAGGGCTGCAGAGGCAAGAGACGCTGCACTGGCCATAATGAGATGCTTTCTGACTGTATTGAGATGACAATCGTCGACTTCACAAAATTTGTATGACGGCGGCGGGACTCCCTGCCACAAGCCGACAATTGTGGCGGTTCGTGGAAGGATTTTCAAACCGGACTTCAACAAGAGAATCGTGCTTTGTCAACTTTGAAAAACCGAAGAGGACAGACCGACGAATTGTTTTGCGAAACGATGGCGAAGCAATTCATCGGCCAGTCGTCACAGGTCATTTGATGCATGAGCTTTTTTCTGTTCAATTTGTTTCAGATTTTCAGTCACGAGCGGGGAAATCACAGCGAAAATAGAACAGAAGCACCATCACAAACCATCACAAATTGAACAGTCCAGGCCGGGATCTTCCCCCGGCAAGAGCCCTGGCAGGGGACTACTTCAGAATTTTGACACGACGGCCTTCCACTTGCAGTCGGCCTGCTGCGAATAGAGAAATCGCTTCCGGGTAGGCTGTACATTCTGTTTCAAAAACGCGGGCAGCCAACTGATCCGGAGTATCTTCCGGAAAGACCGGAACGGTGTGCTGCGAGATGATCGGGCCATGATCATATTCATTATCACAAAAATGCACGGTGCACCCCGAGACTTTACAGCCCCTGGCAATCACCGCTTCGTGGACGTGATGCCCAAACATTCCCTGTCCACAAAATGCGGGAATGAGTGCCGGATGAATGTTCATGACCCGCAGCTCGAAATCAGCGGGAATGCAGATGCGAGACAGGAATCCCGCCAGAACCACAAGCCCGATCTGCTGATCCCGACACAAGCGAAAGACTTCATCACTGTATCGGTCCGTATCGGGAAATGTTTTCCGTTCCAGCAAGGTCACCGGCAAACCCAGGTCCTTCAAACGGGCAATTCCCGAACAAGGACGGCTGGCGAGAACCAATTTGACTTCCGCGGCCAGTTTTCCTGCGGCAATCTGCTGTTGCAGATTGATGAGCGTGGTTCCGCCACCCGAAATGAAAACAGCCAGTCGCAGTCGATGGGCCATTGATTCCTGCCGCGACATCTCGACATCTTCAGAAACAGGGATTTCGGACAAAATTTTAATGCTTATCACGGGAGAAATGTGCTGAAGCGCGATGCGCAGATCAGGTCTTCATAGAGCGCGATTGGACGCATCGCGAATTTCAGATCGAGCGGGAGACCGGTACGTCCAGACGTCTCCTGAAGACTGATTATTCTCCCCCCTCCAGCTTCTTGGTCCATTCGCTGCTTGGATATTCCTGTTGCAGTTTCGCACTGGCTTCTGCACCACGGGCGGGTTGACCGATGGCGGGCCAGAGCTTGGACAGGTTGAATAATGCTTCCGCATGCAGATCTGCCTGCGTGGCCAATGCGGGGATGACATCCACATGCAGGTAGGCCAGCACGGCGTCTTTGGCTCGCTGGCCATCAACAGAATACGTATTGCCTAATTGCAGATAAGTCTGAGCCAGCAGGCGATTGTCGTCGGCGGTGGCGTCATTGACGATTTTCTTCAGGACTTCAATGGACTGATCCACCTGATTCATCTTTTCAAGGCACTTGGCCTGGCCCAGCATCCCTTCCATCTGGCACGTTTTTTCAGCAGGGGACGTGGCGGGTGCGGAGGCGACTTCGTCAAACAGGGTCTTCGCTTCGGCCACCTTGCCTTCCAGCAGCAACGTTCTGGCAACGCCCGATTTTCCAATCAGTTGATACTCCAGCCATGGCGTTTCCTGCAAGCGCCTGAATGCGGAATCCGCAACGATGGCATCTTTCTTCAGTAATGCTGTTTCCGCCATGATCAGCTGGACAGGGAAGAAACGGTAGTGATCGCGATAGGTATTGACGAATGCGGTCATCTTTTCCATTGCGGGAGCGATTTTCTCGGCATCCGCCTGGGCCAGTCGAGCGAGGGCCTGAATGCTCAGGTAATCGATTTCGCCTTTCAGATTCTGATTTCCAGCTGCCGCGGCTGCAGAAGCCTCCTGGCAGCCTGTCAGCACCTCTGCATAATGCCCGCTGATCAGGTTACCGCGAACCAGTCCCAGGGCGGGAGGTTCATTTTGATATTCGACACGGCTGATTTCGTTCGCGGGGAAGTGTTCCTCCTTGTTTCCCACTTTCTGCGTGACGACCACTTCAGTCTTACTGACCTTGGTGATCTGCCCACCAAAGCCTTTGGGATCGTTCTTACGATAAACCGTATCGATGTCCGCACTGAAGGCCACTGTGGCAGACAAGCACACAAGAAACGTGGTGAATAGAGTGGTGGTTTTCATGGAATCATGTATCTGGAAATGGGAAACGAATAAGTCAGTCCGGTTTCGATTGACACGATGTCGCAGAATGCCTGGTGCAAAATACCTGGTGCCAATGGGGCTCCGGCTTTGTCAACTTCAAGAATCCGAACAGATCTCAACGCAAAGTCAACAAGGGAGGACGCGTCACGGTGATGCATCCTGAAAACCAGGTCGTGACATGAAACACTATGGGGTCTCCGGGGGTTTGGGTTGTGCTGGCCGGGTTGGTCGTGGAACTCCAGGCTTCTGTTCTCCTGCCGGACGGGGAGCCGCCTTGGGGACCGCCGTTCTGGGAGTACCGGGATGAACAGGCCGGGGTTGTGGTTGTGGCGTGGCAGCAGGAGTCCCGGGAACTTGTGGTTTGGCAACCGGACGCGGACCAGCAACCTGCTCTGGTTTCTTGGGAACCGCCCCAGGTTTGGAGCCCGTGGCTGGCTTGCCCGTGGCCGGCCTGGTTGCTGGGACAACTTTTCCTGCAGCAGGTTTAACGGCAGGCTTGGCTTTGAGGGCGGGAGCAGGCTGGGACGTTGCTGCCGGCTTGGCTTGAGCGGGGGAGGCCGGTCTGGCGGCAGGTCGGTTCCCTGCTGGTTTTGCGGTGGCGACGGCAGGGGTATCGCCGAATGATGGAAATGCCGGCCCCGCAGTCGCGGGTTTCGTTGCTTTCCTGGAGGCTGTCGCTCCCGTTGGCGGCGTAAATCCTCCGGGTGGGCCAAAATCTGGAATCGCATCCGTGCCGGAACCGGTGGACGATATCCCGGCAGAGCTGGTGGCCAGCGACGGTTCCTCACCATCTCCCAATGGACGCTTGGCTGGCTTTTTCTTTTTCTGATTGATTGTCATGAAATAGATCCCAGCCACCGCACCCACGGCCACCATCAACATCAGGATGATCAGCAGTGAATTATTTTTGGGTGGTGGCGGAGGTGGTGGCGATTTCGGTGTTGGTGTCGGCACCGGCGAAGCGATGTCTGCTGCCTCTCCCTGCTTTTGCAGATTCGTATCACTGGAAGTTTCAGCAGGCTCCCGTTCCGCATCGCTTAATTGGCGCGGCAGGTCCACAACCGGCTCCCCAAGGTCGGCCAGGGCCAATTTGTACAGCGAGTTAAACCGTTGATATTCCTCATCTGTCCAGCGTTTGGAGATGCGTTGGAACCCGGTGATACTTGCCCGGGAACGAACCAGATGTTCTTTGGATTCTTTCGGGTCTGTGAGTGCCAGTCCGTATTTCCGTTCGGCTTCCGCCAATCGATAACGCGCATCGAAGAGCAATTGATCCAGGCGTCCTCCTGGCTGGCTGTAGACAGCCTGCTGAAGTGACTGGGCGGCGTACGTCCAGCCCCAGATGTGAACTGCATCTTTCCTTCCGTACAGGGCAATTTTGAATTTCTCTGTGTCGGCTTCGGTGCCGTTGCCGGCCCAGTCTTCGTACAGTTCTGCAGCAGCAAATTGTGCATCAGGGGCATTGGGGTTGGCCTTGAGCACTTCCAGCAATACCGATTCCCCGTCCGAGTAGCTCTTCTGTTCGCGCAGACAGTTCACCAGACGCAGTTTGCAAGCCAGGACCTGTTGCGGGTTCGCAAAGTTTGAATCCGCTGCAGCCGCAGCCAGAATCGCGCGATATGCCGTTGATGCCCTGTCATAAAACTCCGCGGCCTTGGTGGTATCATCCTGAGAGGAATCAGCCAGACTGCTATAGGTTTCCGCAATCCACAACAGTGAGTAAAAGGATTGTCCATCTTTTCGTTTAAAAAGATCGTTCAGAAAGGATTCGAATCCGGCCCGCACATCGGCCAGTCGTTTTGTGTCACCGGCTGCTTTTAACCGGCTGAGTTCCTGTTCCAGTTCTCGACCGAAGTCCACAAAGACCTGAGTGAGTGCGGCTCCATCTTCGCCACCAGCAACTTCTTCAAGTGCCAGTCGTGCCTTCCGGGCTTCATCCAGATTTTTCATGCCCACCCGGGTTCTGAGCAATTGCTGGTAGGCGAAGCTGGCCATTTGTCGACTTTTCGCTTTGCCGGGATCTTTGGGGCGCGGAGTTCCTTTGGGAACGTCCACAGCCTTGAGAACGGGATGCGGGTCTTTTGTGAGCAATTCGAGTGCTCCGCGAGGTTCTTTTCCGTCGGAACTGTAAAGCCCGTCCAGATTGCGGATGCTGACCAATGTCAGTTTTGCTCCAATGAGATCATCAGACAGGGGTTTGTCTGCAGGAGTATTTTTTTCCGCATCACTCAGGCCGATCATCAAATGATCGATGGCCAGTTTTTTCCACTTGTTCAGATCTTCGGGTGAGGCCTGTTCTTCTTCCGGTCTTCTGGAGGTGGCCAATACATATTGTCGCCAGTAGGCCTTTCCGGCGCGAACCTGGGCATCCCCATATTGCTCTGTTCCCTGGGGAATTTTTTCCCACCACTGGGCGGCGGTCAACAGGTCGCCATCATTCCAGTAAATCTTGGCGACGGTATTACGGGCATCATTCGCGCGATCGGTATCCGGCCAGCGATCGGTGATTTTATTGGCCGCTTCAATCACGCGATCGGTTTCGAATTTCCGGTCTCCTTCGGGCGCATGAGCATAGGCATTATCAAACGCTGTCATGGCCAGAAAACCGGCTTCTTTGGCAACTTCCGGGGAAACACTGCCGTAACGGAGCATTTGCTCATCCGCGACGACAGCAGCGTCAAAGAAACGTTGCTGCAACAGATATCCGTAAGACAGGCGTAGTCGGGCCACGTTTGTCATAATGACATCGTTGGCGGGCGTGGCCAGCCGCAGTGCCAGGTCGTACATCCGGGTCATTTCCGCAGCCGTGGCGACGAGTGCCTGATGGGCTTCAACTGCCTCTTTCTGCTTGCCTTCATCCTGAAGTTTGCGGATGTTCGCATTGGCAGCAGCGACTTGTTCGTACAACTGTCCGCCATTTCCGTAGGCGGTATCGAAGTCTTTCGGATCGGAAGGGTCCCGATTCATCGCCACCAGCAGGCGTTGAATCATTCCTGAAGAAGGAATCTTCAGTTCACCGGGATACCGGTTAATCGCCCGGGCTCGATTGAGTGCCTGAGTCAGGAGTGCTTTGCGAACGGTATCCGTGGTGTTGCGATCTGTTCCGATGGCTTCCTGTGCCCGACACAATTCCCATTGAATTCCCATCCCGACATCGGTCCGGGCACGATCACGAGCATCTTTCAACCAGGCCTCGGCTTCTTGAATCACGATTTGATAATCGTGTCGTTCTGGGTAATTCAGGCAAATCAGGCGAAAGCGAAGAGCCCGGTCTTTCAGATTTCGCATTGCCGCCGTTGTGCCGTCATGCTCCAGAATTTCTCCATAAATCCCCAGGGCAATTCGAATCCCTTCCACATCTCCCTGTTCCTCAAAACAGCGTCCCTGCCAGATACGACCATACAACCCTCCCAGTTGGCTACGATATTTCTGATGAATGGCCTCAAACTCGGCAGCCGCCTTACGGAGGATCTCAATGCGTTCCTTGGATTTCTTATCAAATGTTTGAGCATCCCAGTATGTACACTGGGCCAGATCCAACTGTGCCTGAATGAAAAGTTCTTCGGCTTGGCTGCGCTCCACGCGAGCCGCGGGTTGGTCTTCTGGAATGAATGCCGGGTACTTTTTCCAATTGGCTTCGTGCTGAATCCGTGCCTGATCAAAGATGGCCCGGGCTGCAGCGATCCCCTTTCTGGCCGTTTCGCGAAAGTTTTCGCGGCTGCCTGCGTTCGACGGTTTGTCCCCATCCCAGATATCCACGCGGGCCTTTTCCATCAGGATCTGGCCACGGGCCGTATTGGCACGGCCTGCCAGTGCATGATCCGGATGGGCTTTGACAAAGGCTTCGAAGGCCGCCTGCGCCATGTCCAACTGGCGTCGCTGGGCATCCAGATTTGCCAGCTGCCGCGCACTCTGCAGCAATGTCTGGCCCCGCTCGTATCCGAGAATGGCTTTCACGTCCGCCGGCAGCAGTGGATCTTTTTCAGATTCCTCCAGGTAGTACAAGGCGGAGTCGTAATACTGTCGATTCCGCAAACCCTCCAGAAATTGCAGCACCGGTTCTGCTGCTGAAGCAGTCACCGTCAGCCCCAGTAAGACAGTCAATCCCAGTAAGACTGCTGCGGTCAGGAAATGTCGTTGCATAAACCGGCAGTCCGTTCGTTTACGGAAATGAATCTGCATGGTGAATCAATGTTCTTGAAGGGTTCGAATTGATACGCTGCAACGGGCAATTTGATGCAAAACAGACAGGTTTGTACTGATTTCCTGCATCGGTCCGTTTTGAGGCAGCACGATCCCACATTTTCCGGGCAACTGACCTTATCAGATCGATCAGCTTTCGATAATTCGAATTGTTCGGTTATTCACTGTACAATTCCAGTGTCAATAAATTCAAACCACACAGCCCCATTCAAAAAATCGGCGACGGATTGCCAGCTTCCTGCGATCGGCACGCCGGCAAAGCGAGAGCACATCAATTCCACCCAGACCAATTTTGTTCAGACCAATTCCATTCAGGCTGCGGGTGATCAGATGGAGAGAACTTAACGGGATGATCGTTTCGACGAAATTCTTCTGTATTGATTTATTCTTGATCTTCTTTCCATTTCTCCTCCAATCCGAAAGAACTCGGTTGTGTCTCCCCGTCTGGAAAACGCATACCTCGTCTGCGAGCAGTTATCACGGCGAAGTGGAAGCAACTTTTTTCTGGCTTTTCAAACGCTCCCCCGGGAGATGTACCGTCAGATGTGTGTCCTCTATGCATTTATGCGGAAGACCGACGACCTGGGTGATCAGGAAGAGCTCCCGCTGGCCGTTCGGACGGAGCAACTGCAGCAATGGCACAGTGATTTACAGGCGGTCCTGGCGGGACAAGTTGTTTCAGATCCCATTCTGGTCGCGATGGGAGACGTGGCCCAGCATCAGGAGATCCCTTCCACATCGTTGCTGGAAGTGATTCGTGGAGTTCAGGGAGATTTGACCCCCCGAACATTCCAGACATTTCCCGAATTGGAACATTACTGCTATCAGGTAGCAGGAGTCGTGGGCTTATGCTGCCTGAAGATCTGGGGGTATCGTGGAACCGAACCGCTTCCCGCAGCCATTGCCTGCGGGACAGCTTTTCAATTGACCAATGTCCTGCGAGATCTCAAGGAGGATGCTCAACGGGGACGCATCTATCTTCCCCAGGAAGAATTGCAGAATTACGGCTATTCTGCGGAAGAATTGCAACAAGGAGTCCTGAACTCCTGTTTTCGGGATCTGATGCAATTTCAGGTTGATCGCGCCTGGTCGTATTATCGAGATGCTTTTCCATTACAGGAAGAATTGTCCGTTCCGGGACGGCGTATCTTTCTGGCGTTTTTTGATCTTTATACATCGCTGCTGCGAGAAATTGAAAAAGCTGAGTTCGATGTTTTCTCCCGGCGGATTGGACTCTCACGGTGGAAAAAGGTCCGTGTGGTCATGTCCTGTCTTCTCAAACTTGAACCTCGCTTCCCTGTGTTGATGTCGGCAGGTTCCGCTGCTTCAAGTCCCTTGATCGCCAAAGCAGGGACGTCATCTTCCGGAGGCAGATGATGTGCCGCTGCTTCCCGAACTTCTTTGCTGCAACAATCTTGCCCTGTCAGGGTTTGGCTTGAGAGTATGTCATCGCGAACGTTCTGTGTTGTCGGACCTTGCGTTAAAACCTATTCCATTTTTTAAAGTTGACAATGCAATCGTGTGAAATCGAGATGAATGCGATCGTGGATGAATCTCCGCTACAAATCGGCCCTCGAATTTTTTCGAGCCGCTATTTTCTGGCGCCGCTGGCCGGCTACACCCATCTGGCATTTCGCCGAGTGATCCGAGAGTTGGGTGGATTAGGACTGGCGACGACGGATCTGGTGCAGGCCACCTTGCTGCTGTCGGGTCATCCCAAGTCTCTGGAGTTGATTCAGACCAGCCCGGACGACACTCCTCTTTCTGTCCAGATCTTTTCCGGAATATCGGGTGACCTGGTGGGAGCTGCCCGTTGGCTGGAAGACCAGGGTTATCAGGGGGTCGACCTCAATATGGGATGCCCCATGGCAAAAGTGAATGGACAAGGGGGCGGCGCCCGGCTGATGTGCGATTCGGACGGCGCCTGCTCGCTCGTGGGGGCTGTGGTCCAGGCTGTGCAGATTCCCGTGACGGTCAAGATGCGGTTGGGCTGGGATCAGCAGCAAATCACCGCCCCCGCACTGGCTCGTGAATTCGAACAACTGGGAGTGGCTGCCATCACGATTCATGGACGCACGCGGCAACAGGGATTTCGCGGCAGTGTGGACTGGAACGGCATCCGCGATGTCGTGCATGCGGTGCAGCGCATTCCGGTGATTGGCAACGGAGATATTCGGACTCCTGAGGACGCCCTTCGCATGCGGCAAGCCACCGGTTGCCCTGCTGTGGCGATTGGGCGGGGAGCACTGCTGGACCCCTGGATTTTTTCCAGATTACAGTCCCAAACATCCGAACAATCATCACTGTCTTTACCGTCTTCGCACGCGCCCACTGCGGAGGCACAGATCCATTTTCTAACGAACCATTTCTATTACATGATGGAGCAGCACGGAATCTTCAGTTGTCGACTTTTTCGCAAATTTGCCGCCTGGTACGGCCAGCAGCTGGGAATCCCCGATGATCTCGAAAATCGCCTGCGGAAGTTTGAATCGTCGGTCGAATTTGATGACATTGTCGAACAGATCCGGCAGCGGCATGGCGAACGTATTTCCCGTGTCCCCACCGCGCTGATCAAAGTTCCCAATGGTCCGGTTGAAAAATGGTGACCGGCCGCAACGCACTCAACCGTTATCAAAAACGCCCCAGAGCGTTTTTGTAAATCTTGTCGCCGACTTGCCTCGCAGCATTCAGTTTTTCATCAAGTGAAACCCTTTCAACGCGGGCACAAGAGAGACCAAACTGGTCTAATTGCTGGCTGGTACCGGGTGCGTTGCGGGACGTTGAGGGGGTGAAGTTCCTCGTTGGCGTTCAACCTGTTGAATCTCCCGGCTGAGGTCCTGATCAAGATCATACCTGGATGATTCCAACGAATCATCCAGGTGGATTGTCCATGTGCGACAACGGTCGAAACTGACCGTCCCGGACTGAATCTGGCAGTCAAAAACGTGTCCTCCAGATTGGCAATCCTGACTGAGAAAGTGCCAGTGAAAACCCGGAATCCCAATGCCGGTCACCCAGTCGGGACAGCGAATCCCAATCAATGTCCCGATCAAATCTGTGCGTTGCCATTGTGATTGCTCCTTCACAACCTCCGCCAGCGGGCGAAATGGTGGAGTCTGACGCGGAACAGCCCGTAAAAAGATCGACTGAAACTTCCCTTCCACCCGAACCGCGACAAAAGCATCTTTCCCCGGCAATCTGGCTTTGAGCAATTCTTCAAGTTGTTCCAGGCTGCCAGCAGGCGGACAGTCAAACTTCTCTTCAGCTTCAAAGGGTGTCACCACTGCAAAGGGAGTGAGCATGGCTCGATCACAGCGGTGAATGCTCCCATCCGATTTCGCCTGCCAGGCTTGTCCATCCAGAACGATCAGCTCACCGTCCAGACTGTCGAGTGTTCCCAATCCAAAGTTGCCGGCCTGCAACAATGTCTCCATCGTGGTTGTCCCTTGATAGTTTCCCAGCATCAGGGCATTCATGACGGAGATCTGGGTGATCTGGTCTCGTGCAGGTTCTGCTCCGGAAATGGGCCTCGCAAGAGACCCCGCGGAGAAAGCCATTCCAGCAACAAGCACCATCCGCAGACCCAGGTGAAGAAAACAGATTTCCGACATGCAAATCCGTACAGCGGCGGACAGAGGGCTCATCAAGTGCATGAAAATTCGTCCCACATCATTAAGGAATGCTTTGACGTTAAAGAATCAGCAAGCGTCGCAAGCATCGGTCAAAGCCATGCCTGACGCGAGCCTCGCGAACGACGTCTCATCGCAATACGTATTCACAAGCCGCAACGATAGATTCTTCAACGGCTTTTGTCAGTAGTGGTGGATTCAGTAGTGGTGGAGAGAGGCGTTGAACACCTTTTGTGTGATCCACCGGGAATTGACGTCGTTGTGACGCGGGGAAAGGAGTTTCTGGTTCATTCCCCAGGGCTGAGCTCCCAGGGCTGAGATGGTTGAAAGGTGGCATATGGCGCATGTCATTGACTAGTTTGCGCTCATCATTGACGACTTGTTTTCAATTCGAAATCGGGCAACGCTGTTGTGTCGCAATCTGCAAAGAGCTTCTGTAGGCTAGAGCAAGTTGCTCTCGCCGATGCCCGCAGTGGACGTATTTTTGATTGATGGAACCTGGAGACACACGATGAGAAATTTTCTGTCTTTGTGTTTGGCATTGGGTCTGATGTGCCAAGCTGGCCTGGCTGCGGACAATACTCCGCCGGACGGATTCAAAGCACTTTATAATGGTAAAGATTTTTCCGGCTGGCACGGGATGCCTCATTACGATCCTGTCAAGCTGGCCAACCTGCCGGAAGCTGAACGGGCTGCACTGCTGAAAAAGTGGGAAGAAGATCTGGCCAAACACTGGAAAGTTGAAGACGGCATCATTGTCAACGATGGCCACGGGGTCTATCTGACCACCGATGATTCGTATACCGATTACGAACTGCTGGTGGACTATAAAATGCTTCCACTCGGTGACAGCGGGCTCTATCTGAAGAACACTCCCCAGGTGCAGATCTGGGATTTCACCCAGACCGGCGACAAACTTGGCCCCGAACGGGCACTGGGATCAGGCGGACTCTGGAACAATTCCCCGGGCAAAGCCGGCAAAGATCCACTGGTCAAGGCAGACCGTCCGCTGGGTGAATGGAACTCGTTTCGAGTGTTGCAACTGGGAGCCCGGACCAGCGTCTGGCTGAATGGTCAACTGGTGGTCGACAATGCCATTCTGGAAAACTATTTCGATCGTGCTAAACCGTTGATTAAAAGTGGTCAGTTGCAGTTGCAGACACATGGATCCGAAATCCAGTGGAAAAATATCTACCTACGTGAAATTGGAGCGGATGAAGCCAACAAACTCTTGCGAGAGAAATCGGGTTCGGAGTTCACCTCGATTTTCAACGGCCAGGATCTGACGGGCTGGAAAGGGGGTCTGGACGGCTATGAAGTGGTCGATGGAGCAATCCGCGGCAAGACGGGTCGGGGAGACGTTCTTTATACCGAAAAAGAATATGGTGATTTTGCAGTACGTCTGGAATTCAAGTTGCCGCCCGCGGGCAACAATGGATTGGCGATTCGCTATCCCGGTCATGGAAATGCCGCCTATAACGGAATGTGCGAATTGCAGGTTCTGGATTCGGAGCACGACAAGTACAAGAACATCGATCCACGGCAAGCACACGGTTCTGTCTATGGCATCATCCCTGCTGCCCGGGGTTACTTGCGAAAAACAGGAGACTGGAATTTCCAGGTGGTCACCGTTCGCGGACCGCACATCACCGTGGAACTCAATGGCAATGTGATCCTGGATGGAGATGTCAGTAAAGTGACCGAGTATATGGCGGGATCACCGCATCCTGGAAAAGATCTGACTTCCGGACACTTCGGTTTCGCCGGTCACAATGATCCGGTCGAATTTCGCCGGATCGACATTCAGGAACTTGTTCCGGATACTGCCAAATAGAATACTGCCAAATAGAACGACCAACGGTTTTCAAGCCTGTGCCGAAGCTCACGATGTCGTGGTGCCTGGGCTGCAGTCTCTGACGAAGACAAGAACATGGAGGAGAGAGAGGAACGCGCGATTTTTAAGCCTTTCCTCTCCTCTCCTGCATTGTCGATTCTGAAGGTCGGGTCAGGGCAGACCGCACAATTCGGGACCCCGGAATATCTCGCTGGGATATTTCACAGTGACACTCCCAAACGTAACAGTCACATCCTTCGGGAAACGCATGGACAGGAAGATCTGCGCCATCGCGAAACGTTCATTCCCGCACCTGTTCGTGCAGGAATGTCCCTTTCTTTGAACTTGTGATCACGTCCAAAAGCCCGTCACCATTGATGTCTGCAATCTCAAATTGAGTCCCGACACCGCTGTCGTCGTCAATCAAATGCCGTGTCCATTGCGGCCCAGCAGAAGTCTTCTGCAATTCAAACCAGACAATGAATGCAGGCTGATCTTCGCCGGGGTCTCGTCCATTATGAGCCCAGTAGCGTCTGCCGGTGACGAAATCGGGCAGTCCATCGCCATTGAGATCCGCCAGGACGGCAGCATGTGTTTGCGACAGAGATTCATCGATCAGATGGGTTTTCCAGGTCGATTCCTGATCGGAAGAGTTTTTACCCGGTCGAATCTGTTCGTGCCACCAGATCCCCACGCGATGTGCCGAAGCAGAGATCACGTCTGCATCGCCGTCGTGATCGAAATCGTAAACGTACATCTGCGAGCAGGGCTGCCCCAGGACAGCAGGATGAAACTGCCAGGTATTTCCGGACAATTTTTCCGGCTGTTCCCACCAGCCAGCGGTGGTGATGACGTCTGCACGTCCGTCCCCATTCATGTCTCCTGCTCCCAGCCCGTGTGAATACATGTCCGTCCCCGGAGCACCACTTTCGGAGATCGACGTCATCTTCCATGGGGCTTGCGGAAAAGTGGCTGGAGAAGAACAGGCCATGATTTTATTCGCCACGCCACTGATGAGTTCCCGCTTGCGATCTCCATTCAGATCCAGATATGTCGGGCTTTCGTTATTCGTGACCGGAATGATGAGGTTTTGCGTCCAGGGCTTGCCACGAGTCTCCACACCGGTCCCCGGATTTGCGTACCAATGAGTTTTGTTACCGGGGAAGCCGACCACGATCAGGTCCAGCCAACCATCTCCATTCAGATCGTCCGCATAGTTCATAAATGAGCTGCTGTAACCATCTGGATTGAATTCTGCAGGTTTCTCCGCAATGGCATGTTGAATCCATTCCGTCTTCTCACCAGTGATGACCTGTTCGTACCAGACCGAACCGCTCGCAATATCCAGATCTCCGTCGTTGTCGAAATCACCAACACAACAGCCTTCAGAACGGAACAGGCTGTCCAGCACAGTCTTCTTCCAGGTGATTTTCTGGCCGGGAACCAAGGCGCTGGAACGGGGCCATGTTGCCGGGGGCGACCCCAGACGTGAATAAGGGGGAAGTGGTTCCAGGAGTTCCAGCTTCAGGTGACGAAATCGAACCTCCATGGGGCCGCCGGCATGCAGCTGCAGGGCGATCAGTCCGGATCGTGCCCCCTGTGTGTCGTTCAGATCGACAGTCAGTTGTCCATTCAACAGGATGCGGGTGCGTCCCCCCACAGTCACGATCTCATAATGATTCCAGCCGTCTGATGAAATCGACTGCTGTGCAGCGTTTTCGCAGAGGAGTCCGCGGCCCTGTTCTTCGTAAAGATTGCCCCACAATTCCGCTCCAAGATCGGCCTGGTATCCGCGCATTTCGCCATCTTCCAACGGTTGGCTGCGAAACTGGATTCCGCTGTTGCCGATATTGTTGACCAGCTTGACGTCACAAGTCAGGCGAAAATTACTGGCGGAGAGTTCGTTGATCAAAAAGGCATTGTGCGGGAGTCCATGAGACCGCCCTACCAATTCACCATTTTCGACCGTCCAGAGCCCTTCATCCGCTTCGCGGCTGACACGCCAGCCGGCGAGATCGTTCCCATTGAAGAAACGTCCCACGGTTTCGGGAATCGCCTGCATGGGAACTTGTCCGGGGCTTCCCAGATAGGCGACCAGAGACCGGATTTCGTCCGGCGAAAATTGATCCAGCAAGCCATCTGGCATCATCGACTTTTCACTTTCCTTGTGTTCCTCTACTTCATCTTTGGGAATGGCAAGGAGCTCGTTCGTGGTCTGCAGGATGAGAGTTTTATCCGTTTCTTCTTTCAAAATGCCGGTAATGACCCGGCCATCGGCTGTGGCCACCACCGTGGGACGATACTCTTTCGCCATCACAGCACTGGGATCGACAATATTCGAAAGCAGGTAATTCAGATTCGCGCGATTTGAGCCGGTGATGTCCGGTCCAATTTTAGCCCCGGTTCCAAACAGCGTATGACATTGCTGACAAGTTTTGGCGAACAGTGCCCGTCCAAGTTCGATATTTGGGGCCGGTTGTCGCTGATCTTCCACCAGAGCAGTCAAGGCGGCGATTCTGGCCTGGCTGCCTCCGGTGCTTTCCCGCACGACTCCCCAGACCTGTTTCAGCAAGGCATTGATTTCCGGCCGGTTTAAATTTTGCAATTGTCGAATGACATCCGCAGAGAGATCGCTTTTGGAGATGCGATTGGCTGCGACAGCCTGCAATAATGGAACGGCATAAGACGAACGACTGGCCAGTGTGTTGCGGGCGTCCATCTGTTCATCCGGACTGAGTGTCTGATAGGCCGAGATAATGGCCGTGGCCAGTTTAGGATCGTCCTGTCTGGCCACCGCTTTCAGGGCCTCTCCCCGCAAAGATGTCCCATTGAGCAATTGAGGAATGATTTCCGGCAGTCGCGGATTACGATCATCCACCAGAAAAGAAAATGCCAGCTTTCGTTCCACTTGAGGTCCTGCTTCGTCCAGCACGATTCGCTGTAGATCATCGGCGGCCTTCTGATCCCCAAAACGTGCTCCCAGCCCCAATGTATAAAGATAAACGTCGAAACTTCTCGATTGGGCATCGGACGAGCTGAGTGTTTCGTAAATCTTGTGCCAGCTTGCAGGAGGAGTGACATGGCGCAGCCCGGTGATGGCTCCGCGAATTCCTTTCAGGAACGTCAGTCGAACCTCATCCGAAGATGCCTGAGCCAACCCATCCGCCAGCAGTTTTAAGGCGTCTTCCGGTCGACCACTCCCCAAACGGCGGACCATGAGTTCCCTGAGTAATGGGATCGAATCTCCCGCAGCAATTCCCAGTGCGAGCGCACGTTGAGGGTTATCCGCCGCCAGTGGTTCCATCGCATACCAGATCATCAGCGGAAGATTATGATCGGTCGCATCTTCACGATGTTGAATGAGTCGCTCCACAATTTCCCAGCGATCGGCAACGGGAATCATTCCCACAGCGGAAGCGATTTCCAGCCGCACAACGGGAGAAGGATCATCCGTGGCCATGCGTACGAGTTGCTGCAACAAAGCGGGAGGAAATTTTCTATCCGGGCAGTTCTGCATCAGCAGGCGGATCGACCAGGCGCGGACATGTGGAGATTCGTTGGTGAAATCGGTGTCGAACGTGCCTGCAGGGGGGGGACGGAATAACCCCAAGGCATTTTTCAGCCATAACAGTCGCAGCATCCGCACGGGATCTTTGGTGTTCACGATCCCCACGAGGTCATTGGGACCGGCGGCTCCCCGGGCAGTTCGCTCCTGCAGAATGCGGCGGGCATGACGGGCATACCATTCATTTTTGGCGGTGAGGGCATGATCCACGAGTGCACTGTTTTCGAGCTTCTGCAGGTCGACACGAACCGGTTTCGCATCCTGATAGGAGACGCGATAAATTCGACCATTCCCCCGGTCGATCACATCCGCTTCGCGGCGATGGCACTGCTCCTGGTCATACCAGTCAATCATCCAGACCTGTCCATCGGGACCGTATTGCAGGCTGATCATCTGTGACCATTTATCACCGGTCAACAGGAAATCCGGGAAACGATCCCCCGCATAGCCGGAGCCTTCCGGAATGAGCTGATCGACATTCACCCGATTGCCATGAATATTATGCATGAAGAGTTTGCCGTTGTATTCCTCCGGCCAGGCCCCTCCCAGATAGACCATTGCCCCCGCGTGGGCGTGCCCACCCCCTTGTGCATCGGATGTCCGGCGATCTGTCTGGTTCCACTGATTCCCCACAAAGTGACGATGCCGGGCAATGGTCTGAATGTCCCGGTACGTATAAGGATTGAAGTGATTTCCCGCCTGTCGCTGATATCGACCACCGGGAATCATGTAATAGAGATGGGGAATCACACACGCTGTGCAGAAGGCATCCCCCTGG
>Ga0182745_1000749_pt1 | contig 33933 bp, 37 predicted proteins | sample eDN3rd30CKraftBY_FD_128523 | JGI IMG/M metagenome (GOLD analysis project Ga0182745, IMG submission 128523) | Enriched backyard soil microbial communities from Emeryville, California, USA - eDNA 3rd pass 30_C Kraft BY (version 2) (version 2) | ecosystem: Environmental > Terrestrial > Soil >...
CCCGGAGGCGAGGTCATCGCGCGCTTCTTCTTCATCGCCGATCCCGACGGCTACCAGATCGAGGTCTTGCAGCGCGGCGGGCGCTATCTCTGAGCGGCACGGCGGAAGGTCAGGTTCAGCCGGGTCGCGCCGGTCGCGGAATGCTCGCCCGGCTTCAGGGTCAGGATGCCGTGCCATGCCAGACGCGCCGGCCCGCCCCAGACCACCACGTCGCCATGCCGCAAGTCGTGGCGGCGGATGGGATCCTTGCGATTGGTGCCGCCGAACTGGAATGTCGCAGGAAGGCCCAGCGAGACCGAGACGATGGGCGCATCGAACCCCGCCTCGTCCCGGTCCTGATGCAGGCCCATCTTCACGCCGGGCCGATAGCGGTTGATCAGGCAGACGTCGGGACGGAAATCCGCGAAGCCCGCACGCGCCGCCGCCCCGGTCGCAAGCTGGCCGAGGGTGGGTGGCATCGCGGGCCACGGCCTGCCCGTTTCGGGATCCTGCGGCTGATAGCGATAGCCGCGCCGGTCGCTGACCCAGCCCAGCGCGCCGCAATTCGTCATCTCGACCCCGATCAGATGCCCGCCGCGGGTGATCATGCGGCGAAAGGGCGCGGCGCGCGCCACACCCTCGATCGCGGCCAGCACCTCGTGGTCGTGATCAAGGGCAAAGCCGCGCAGGATCATCGCACCGGGCGCGATTTCCTCGTCCCGCCTTTCCCCGAACAGATCGCCTTCCATGCTGCCTCGCACGCGAATGTCATTTTCCGATGCTTGACCAAATGCAGGCAAGCTGGCTTTCAGATAGCATCATCCGAAGGAAACATCACATGCGCTCCTGCCTGGCCGCAATCGCCACCGCCCTTTTCTGCACATTCGCCCTTGGCCCGGTGGGTGCGCAGGACTGGTCCGAGGCCGAGATCGCCGAGATCAAGCGGGCCGTCTTCGACGATCCGACCTCGCCGGTCATGGGCAATCCGCAGGGCGATGTGACGCTGGTGGAGTTTTCCGACTATAATTGCGGCTATTGCCGGCAGGCCGCCCCGACGGTCCGGGGGCTTCTCACCTCCGATCCTGGCGTGAAGCTTGTCATCCATGAAATCCCGATCTTCGGCGAGGGGTCGCGCTATGCTGCGAAAGCGGCGCTCGCCGCCGCGAAACAGGGCCGCTACCCCGAGTTTCATGCGGCGCTGATGGGGATGAAGGGCAAGGCCGAAAAGGCCTCGGTCCTGCGCGTGGCGCGCGACCTCGGCCTCGATGTAGCGCGGCTGGAGCGTGACATGGAAGCCCCCGAGATCACCGCCCGGATCGAGAAATCGCTGAACCTCGCCGACCAGATCGGGCTGGCGGGCACGCCGAGCTTCGTCGCCGGAGACCGCGCCGTCTTTGGTGCCCTGCCCGCCGAGGATCTGGCCGAGTTGGTGGCCGAGGCGCGCGCCGCGAAATAGGGCGCGGGGGCAAGCTCGCCCCCTCCGCCCAGCAAAAAGGCGCGACCGGCTGCTCATGCCGGTCGCGCCTTGCTTGTCTCTGCAAAATCAGTCGGGCTTCGCCTCAGGTCCGAATGTCGAAGCCCAGATGTTTCGCGACCGCGAAGATGTCCTTGTCTCCACGCCCCGACAGGTTCACCACCATGATGTGATCCTTGGGCAGGTCGGGGGCGATCTTGATCACATGGGCCAGCGCATGGCTGGGCTCCAGCGCCGGGATGATCCCTTCGAGACGGCAGAGGGTCTGGAACGCGCCAAGCGCCTCGCTATCGGTCACGCTGACATATTCGGCGCGGCCCTGTTCCTTCAGCCAGGCATGTTCGGGGCCGATGCCCGGATAGTCGAGGCCGGCGCTGATCGAATGCCCTTCGAGGATCTGCCCCTCCGCATCCTGCAGAAGATAGGTGCGGTTCCCGTGCAGCACGCCCGGACGGCCGCCGGTCAGGCTGGCGCAATGCTCCATCCGCTCGTCCACGCCCTTGCCGCCGGCCTCGACCCCGATGATGCGGACCGAAGCGTCGTCGAGGAAGGGATGGAAGAGGCCCATGGCGTTCGAGCCGCCGCCGATCGCGGCGATGAGGCTGTCGGGAAGCCGTCCGGCGCCCTCCTGCTCCTCAAGCTGCCAGCGCGTCTCGCGGCCGATGATGCATTGGAACTCGCGCACCATCGCCGGATAGGGGTGCGGGCCCGCGACCGTGCCGATGCAGTAGAAGGTGTCGCGCACATTGGTCACCCAGTCGCGCAGCGCGTCGTTCATCGCGTCCTTGAGCGTGCCGCGGCCCGAGGTCACGGGCACCACCTCGGCCCCGAGGAGCCGCATGCGGAAGACGTTCGGGGCCTGACGCTCGACGTCATGGGCGCCCATATAGACGATGCATTTCAGCCCGAAGCGCGCGCAGACCGTGGCGGTGGCGACGCCATGCTGGCCCGCGCCGGTCTCGGCGATGATCCGGGTCTTGCCCATGCGGCGCGCGAGCAGGATCTGGCCCAGCACGTTGTTGATCTTGTGGCTGCCAGTATGGTTCAGCTCCTCGCGCTTCAGATAGATCTTGGCGCCGCCAAGCTCCTCGGTCAGGCGGGGCGCGAAATAGAGCGGACTCGGCCGGCCGACATAATGTTTCCACAGGTCGTCCATCTCGGCCCAGAAACTCGGGTCGGTCTTGGCGCGGTCATATTCCGCCTCGAGCGCGAGGATGAGCGGCATCAGCGTCTCGGAGACGAAGCGTCCACCGAAGATGCCGAAGCGCCCCTGCTCGTCCGGGCCGTTCATGAAGCTGTTGATGAGATCTTCGGCCATGGCTCTCCTCGCGGGCGCTGCTGATGGGTATTTGGGAAACGGTGAAAGCCCGTCAGAGGGATTTCTTATAACCGATATGGGAGGGGGTAAAGCCGAGCCGGTCATAGAAGCGATGCGCATCGGCGCGGCTCTTGTTGGTGGTGAACTGCAAAAGCGTGCAACCGGCGGCGCGGGCGCGGGCCTCGGCATCGCGGATCAGTGCCTCGCCGATGCGCTGGCCGCGCAGGTGGCTTGCGACGCGCACCCCCTCGATCTGGGCGCGGCGGGAGGCGGTCAGGGAGAGGCCGGAAATGAAGGTGATCTGGTAGCAGGCGACGACCTCGTCCCCGGTCGTCCCGATGATCAGATGGTTCGCGCCCTCGGCCTGCATGGCGTCGAAAGCGGCGAGATAGGGGGCGGGATCGTCGGTTTCGCGGCTGCGGCCCAATGCGTCGTCGGAAAGCAGCGCCACGACCGCCGGAACATCGTCGCGGCTGGCCGCCCGGAAGGTCACCGTCACAGGATCGGTGCGGTCGCCCGCGCAATGAAGCGGCGGATCTTCTCGGGATCCTTGACGCCCGGCGCGCTTTCGACGCCCGAAGAGACATCTACGCCCTGCGCGCGGGTGAGGCGGATCGCCTCGTTCACGTTTTCGGGCGTGAGGCCACCGGCGAGGAGCCAGGGCTTGAGGATCTGCCGCCCGGCGAGCAGCCGCCAGTCGAAGGCGAGGCCGTTGCCACCCGGCAGGACCGCGTCTTTCGGGGGCTTCGCGTCGATAAGCAGCATGTCGGCGATAAGGCCATAGTCCCAGAGCCGGTCCAGATCGCCCGGCTCGGCCACGCCGACCGCCTTCATCACCGGCAGGCCGGTCAGCGTCTTCACCGCGCTCACGCGCTCGGGCGTCTCGGCGCCGTGGAGCTGGATTACGTCGAGGGGGACGGAGGCCAGCGTCGTCTCGAGCGTGGCGTCGTCCGGGTCGACGAAAAGGCCGACCCTTGCGATGCCGAGCGGCACCTCGGCCACGAGGCCCGCGGCCTCGGCATGGGTGACGAAGCGGGGGGATTTCGGGAAGAAGACGAAGCCCAGATAGCGGGCACCGGCCTTGATCGCCGTATCGACGCCCTGGGCTTCGTTCAGCCCGCAGATCTTGACGGAGACGGTCACGGCTCTAGCGCAGTGCCGGAACGCCGGTCGCGGGCGCGGGACGGCTCGACGCCTCGTCGAGAATGGCCAGGACATCGTCCTTGGGGGCGGAATGGGTGCGGCGCAGGTCGCCCACCTCACGCTCGAGCCGGGCGAGTTCGCGGGCATGGGCCTTGGCCTCGCCACGCTGGCGGGATTCGCGCAGCCATTCCCAGACCAGCCCGACGATCAGGCCGAAGGCCATGGCGAGGAAAAGCGCAAGGAAGGCCGGCATGGTCAGCGACCATTGCCCGCCGGCAAAGCGCGCCAGCGTCTCGGGCAGCAGGTTCACGGTGATCGAGCCGTGATTGGCCAGCGCCACGAGGATCAGCACTGCGGCCAGAAGAAAGATGAGGAACAGCCGGATCGCGCGCATTTCTACCCCTGCGGAAAATTCGCCGCCAATCTGGACTATTCGTCCTCGCCGTTCAACCGGTCGCGCAGCAGCTTTCCGGTCTTGAAGAAGGGAACATGCTTTTCGTCGACGCTGACCGCCTCGCCCGTGCGGGGATTGCGACCCTGACGCGAGTCGCGCTTCTTGACCGAGAAGGCCCCGAAGCCGCGAAGTTCGACCCGGTCACCGCGCGCCATGGCACCGATGATCTCCTCGAACACGGTGTTTACGATCCGCTCGACGTCGCGCTGGAACAGGTGTGGATTTTCTTCAGAGATCTTCTGGATCAGTTCGGATCGGATCATCTCGGTTCCCGAATTTGGTAAGGGCCCAACAACTACCTGCGCCGTCAATCTTAGAACAGCGCCAATTTCTTTCAATGGCAGAACGTGGCGCGTCGGAAAAGGTTGCCGGAATTTTATGAGAGATCACCAACTTCGGCAGATTCCCGCATAAAAAACGCCTCCGGCCGGGGTGGCCGGAGGCGTCAAGACTGTCACAAAAGCCGATCAGCCCTTGTTCTTCAGCGCGGCGCCCAGGATGTCGCCCAGCGAAGCGCCGGAATCCGACGAACCGAACTGCTCGACCGCTTCACGCTCTTCGGCGATTTCGCGCGCCTTGATCGACAGGCCCAGACGACGGGTCTTGGTGTCGATATTGGTGACGCGGACATCGACATGGTCGCCGATCTGGAAGCGCTCGGGGCGCTGGTCCTGACGGTCGCGGGCCAGGTCCGAACGACGGATGAAGGATTTCATGCCGTTGTATTCGACCTCGATGCCGCCATCCTCGATCGCGGTGACGGTGACGGTGATGACCGAACCACGCTTCACGCCTTCGACGGCTTCGGCCATGGCTTCGTTTTCCAGCGCCTTGATCGAGAGCGAGATGCGCTCTTTGTCGACGTCGACTTCCTGAACGACGGCTTTCACCACGTCGCCCTTGCGGAAGTCCTGGATGGCGTCCTCGCCACGGGTATCCCACGAGATATCCGAGAGGTGAACCATGCCGTCGATATCGCCTTCGAGGCCGACGAACAGACCGAACTCGGTGATGTTCTTGACTTCGCCCTCGATGACGGTGCCGACCGGGTGGGTCTCGGCGAAGACTTCCCACGGGTTGCGCATGGTCTGCTTGAGACCCAGCGACACGCGGCGCTTGGCTTCGTCGATTTCCAGGACCATGACGTCAACCTCTTGCGAAGTCGAGACGATCTTGCCGGGATGGACGTTCTTCTTGGTCCAGGACATTTCCGAAACGTGGACCAGACCCTCGACACCGGCTTCCAGTTCGACGAACGCGCCGTAATCGGTGATGTTGGTCACGCGGCCGGAATGAACCGAGCCGATCGGGAACTTGTCGGCAACCGTATCCCACGGATCGGCCTGAAGCTGCTTCATGCCCAGGCTGATGCGGTGGGTGTCCTTGTTGATCTTGACGACCTGGACCTTGACGGTCTCGCCGATCGACAGGATCTCGGACGGGTGGTTGACGCGGCGCCAGGCCATGTCGGTGACGTGCAGCAGACCGTCGACGCCGCCCAGATCAACGAAGGCACCGTATTCGGTGATGTTCTTGACCACGCCCTCGACCGTCTGACCTTCGGTCAGGTTGGCGATGACTTCGGCGCGCTGTTCGGCGCGGCTTTCTTCCAGGATCGCGCGGCGCGAGACAACGATGTTGCCGCGGCGGCGGTCCATTTTCAGGATCTGGAACGGCTGCTTCAGACCCATCAGCGGGCCGGCGTCGCGCACGGGGCGGACATCGACTTGCGAACCCGGAAGGAAGGCGACAGCGCCGCCCAGATCGACGGTGAAACCGCCCTTGACGCGACCGAAGATGGCGCCTTCGACGCGCTCTTCAGCGGCATAGGCTTTTTCCAGACGGTCCCATGCCTCTTCGCGGCGAGCTTTCTCGCGCGAGATCGAGGCTTCGCCGCGGGCGTTTTCGACGCGGTCGAGATAGACTTCGACTTCGTCGCCAACCGCGATCGAGGGAGCTTCGCCGGGATTTGCGAATTCTTTCAGATCAACGCGGCCTTCCATCTTGTAGCCGACGTCGATGATGGCCTGGCCCGCCTCGATGGCGATGACCTTGCCTTTGACAACCGAGCCCTCTTCGGGGGTGTCGATGCTGAGGCTTTCGTTAAGGAGGGCCTCGAATTCCTCCATGGTCGCTTTAGCGCACATATAAATTCAGTTTCCTTTGCGTGGTTTTTTCTGGCCTTGCGGTTGGCTCCGCCGGTCTTTTTGTAGCCGCCGGGAGAAAGCGCAAAGGGTCGCGGCGTGGGCCCGACCCTGTTTGAAGCGGCCTGTGGTGGCCCCATCGCTTGTCCTGACGCGCGCGATATAGCCGTGATTACCCTGCGAAGCAAGGCTTTCAGGCGGTTTTCCGGGTCTCGGCGATCTCGCGCCCCAGGATTTCGACCAGTTCAGCCGCCGGAAAATTGCGGGCGCCGGCCGCGCCGGTGCCGGCCCATTGCGCAGCATAGTCGGTGCCGGCCGCAGCGGCCAGCGCCTTGCCCGCGTCATAGGTGATCGGATAGTCGGGCAGCGGCGGCGCCTGGGGCGCGGCGCCCAGATCGGTCAGCCGATTGCGGAAACCGCGCGCCGGACGGCCCGAGATTGCGCGGGTCATCACCGTCTCCTGCCCCGGCTGGCCCAGCCGGGCGCGATAGGCGGCATTTGCGGCCGATTCCGGGCAGGCGACGAAGGCCGTGCCCATCTGCACCGCGACCGCCCCCGCATCCAGGAAACGCGCCGCGTCCTGCCCGTCCATGATGCCGCCGGCCGCAACCAGCGGCAGGCCCAGCGGCGCCAGCACCCTGAGCAATTCCATCGTCGGCAGCTGGGCGTCATCGCCCTCGGGGCGGAAGATGCCGCGATGGCCGCCGGCCTCGTAGCCCTGGGCGATGATCGCATCCAGCCCGGCATCGCGGATCGCCTGCCCCTCGGCCAGCGAGGTGGCGGAACCGGCAAGCAGCGCCCCCGTCTTGCGCAGCGCCGCAAGCTGGTCGCCGCGCGGCAGGCCGAAATGAAAGCTGACCATGGCCGGACGGGCCTCAACGACCGCCGCCAGCATGTCGTCGCTGACAAGGAAGCTCGCGAAGATCTCGCGCAGGGACGCGGGCGGTTCGGCCCCGGCGCGGCGGAACTCGGGCGCGAGATAGTCGAGCCATGCGGCCTCGCGCGCCGGATCGGCAGTGGCGGGGCGGTGGCAGAAGAGGTTGACGTGATAGCGGTTCGAGCCGAGCCGATCCTGCACCTCGGCCATCATCGCTGCGGCCTGCGCGGCCCCGGACGTCGCCAGACCCAAGCCGCCAAGCGCACCCGCGCGGCTAACCTCGGCCGCGAGGGCCGGGGTGGCCACGCCTGCCATCGGGGCTTGCAGCACCGGGATCTCCAGATCGGTCAAAATGCTCATGCCCCTGCCCTCCTTGCGGCCTCGATGGCGCGTGCCACGGCATCGTCGATGGTCATGTCGCTGGTGTCCAGAAGCAGCGCGTCATCCGCCGGACGCATGGGCGCCACGTCGCGCGCCGCGTCGCGGGCATCGCGCTCGCGCAACTCCGAAAGCGTCGCCGTAGCGTCCGCGCCCAGTTCAAGCGCGCGGCGGCGGGCCCGCACCTCGTCCGAGGCGGTGACGTAGAGCTTGAGATCGGCTGCGGGGCAGATCACCGTGCCGATGTCGCGGCCGTCCAGCACCGCGCCCGGTTCGGTCAGCGCGAAACGGCGCTGGAAATCGACCAAAGCGGCGCGCACCTCGGGGATAGCGGCGACGCGGCTCGCCGCCTGCCCGGCCGCGGCGGTGCGCAGGTCGTCGCGCGCCAGATCCCGCGGCGCAAGAGCCTGCGCAGCCGCGACCGGATCGCCGCCAAGCGCGCCCACGGCGCGGTAAAGCAGGCCCGTATCGAGATGGGAAAAGCCGAAATGCCGCGCGAGGGCACGGGCGATGGTGCCCTTGCCCGAGGCCGCGGGGCCGTCGATGGCGATGGTGAAGGGCATGGCAGGCGTCCCGATCTCACATTCCTCGTGGGTCGGCCATCCATGCCATTTCCGACCGGGAGCGTCCAGAGAAAGAGCGGTCCCCCGGACATGCAAATGCCGGCCCCGAGGGACCGGCATCCGTCAATTCTCAGGCGAGGCTCAGTTGCTGCCGAGGGTCTTGGCGACCTCGGCTGCGAAGTCCTCTTCCTTCTTCTCGATGCCTTCGCCGACCATGACGCGGGCATAGCCCGTGATCTCGACTCCGGCCTCTTTCGCGGCCTGCTCGACGGTCAGGTCGGGGTTCACGACGAAGGGCTGGCCCAGCAGCGTGTTTTCCGCGATGAACTTCTTCATCCGGCCCGGGATGATGTTGTTCTGGATCACGGCCTCGGGCTTCGGCTTGGCCGAGGAGGCGTTCTCTTCCAGGGCCTTGGCGGTCTGGACTTCCAGCTCACGCGCCAGCAGCGCCTGATCGAGGGTCGCTTCCGACAGCGAGACCGGGTTGGTCGCAGCGATATGCATGGCGAATTGCTTGCCGATGGCCTGCGCCTTCTCGGCATCGCCCTTCAGCGCGACCAGCACGCCGATCTTGCCCATGCCTTCGGTCGCGGCGTTATGGACATAGGAGACGACGGTGTCGCCTTCCAGAACGTGCAGGCGGCGCAGGGTCAGGTTCTCGCCGATGCGGGCGATGGCGTCGGTCACGACTTCCGAGACGGGCTTGCCGTTCAGATGCGTGGCCTTCAGCACTTCGACATCGGTCGCGGTTTCCAGCGCGACATTGGTGATCTCGCGGACGAGCGCCTGGAAGTCGGCGTTCTTGGCGACGAAATCGGTTTCGGAGTTCACTTCGACGGCGACACCCCGGCCAGCGGCAACGGAGACGCCGACAAGGCCCTCGGCCGCGACGCGGTCGGCCTTCTTGGCGGCTTTGGCCAGACCCTTGGTGCGCAGCCAGTCAACCGCGGCTTCCATGTCGCCGTCGGTTTCGGTCAGCGCCTTCTTGGCGTCCATCATGCCTGCGCCGGTCGATTCGCGCAGCTCTTTCACCATCGCAGCGGTGATAGCCATCCGATGTCTCCTTGTTGTCTGAATGCGTTCAGGCGGGGCTTATCCCCGCCTGATGAATGTTCGGTGAAGCCTTATCCGCCCCCGCATCCCCCAGGGAATGCGGGTCGCGGGACACGTCCGATCAGGCCTCGGCGGTCGCTTCGTCGGCGGTGTTGGCTTCCAGCTCTTCCTCGATGCTGGCTTCCAGCGCGCCCAGGTCGACGCCGGCAGCACCCATCTGGGCGGTCATACCGTCCAGCGCGGCGCGCGAGGCCAGATCGCAGTAAAGCGCGATGGCGCGGGCGGCGTCGTCGTTGCCCGGGATGATATAGTCAACGCCCTTGGGCGAGCAGTTGGTGTCGACCACGGCGACGACCGGGATGCCAAGCTTCTTGGCTTCGAGGATCGCGAGGTCTTCCTTGTTCACGTCGATGACGAACAGCAGGTCCGGCAGGCCGCCCATCTCGCGGATACCGCCCAGCGAAGCCTGCAGTTTGGCCTGCTCGCGTTCCATCTGGAGACGCTCTTTCTTGGTCAGGCCCTCGGCGCCCGAACCCAGCGTCTCGTCAAGCGCCTTCAGACGCTGGATCGACTGGGAAACGGTTTTCCAGTTGGTCAGCGTGCCGCCCAGCCAGCGGTGGTTCATGTAGTACTGGGCCGATTTCTCGGCGGCTTCGGCGATGGCTTTCTGGGCCTGACGCTTGGTGCCGACGAAGAGAACGCGGCCGCCCTTGGCGACGGTGTCGCGAACGGCCTGAAGGGCAGCGTCCAGCATCGGGACGGTCTGCGTCAGGTCGAAAATGTGGATGCCGTTACGTTCACCATAGATGAACTCGGCCATACGAGGGTTCCAGCGCTGAGTCTGGTGGCCGTAGTGAACGCCAGCTTCAAGCAGCTGACGCATGGAGAATTCGGGAAGCGCCATGTCCATGTCCTTTCCGGTTTGCGCCTGGGCGGGGTATTCAGGGCATGCGCCCCAACCGGTGGACCTGCGAAGGATTTCTCCCCTTCGAAGGCCCGACCCCACCTGTGAAGTGCGCGCGATCTAGGCGTTTTCCCGCCGGATTGCAAGTCCAGATCGCAAGATGGCGAAAAACGGATGGAAGCGCGCCTTGCGGATCACGGGCATGCGGGCGCGAAACGGCACGCGATCCGGCTTGCCGCTTCGCGAAGTTTTCATCATCGTTCTAGATTGCGCGTCCCCGTTCGGATGGGTATGTGACGGCATCGTGCCCGTGTAGCTCAGTGGTAGAGCGTCTGCCTTGTAAGCAGGGGGTCGGGGGTTCAAATCCCTCCGCGGGCACCAAATCACCCCATTAGTGCCTATGCCTCGACAAGCTCGGGGGTCGGCCGCAGCATCTTGCGGATGAAGAGGTGCAGCATGTCGCGCGCGACTTCGCGGTCGGTCCATCCGGGCACCCAGCGCGACAGATCGCCCAGCATCATCTTGCTGATCGCGCCATAGGCAAAGGTATGCGCGGTCGAGACCAGCAGCGGCAGGTTCTCGTCCCGGTCCAGCATCCGCTCGTCCCGGGCGCGGGCCAGCATCCGCAGCATCAGCTCATGGATCGCTGTCTCATAGCGCATCAGTTCCTCGTTGCCCTGGAATTCGTCGGCGGGCATCGAGCCGATCAGCGTAAATTCGCGGGGATGCTGGTGGGCCCAGTCGATATAAACCTCGGCCAGCAACTCGAACTGGGTGACGGGATCGCTCTCGGTCGCGCCGGCCAGGACACGGACGCATTGGTCATGGAGCCGCATCCAGGCGTTCTGCGCCATGGCGCAGACAAGCTGCGACTCGTCGCGGAAGACGGCGGAGAGAGCGCCGGGCTTCAAACCCAACTTCTCCTCGACCCGGCCGACGGAGGGAATCGCACCCGTTTCCCCCAGCAGCGCGGTGAATGTCTCGACTGCGTCGACATAAAGATTGCCACCCGGGCGACCTTGATACTGCATTCCTGGCTCCTCTGCCGCCTTCCGACGCCGGAGCGTCTGGCAGAACTACAATTTGCGGTGGCGATGTGAACGATCGCGCAACCATCGCCATATCGCTCATCCGATGACACAAACCAACTCGAAACCATCACCACGAGCAACTCTTGAACGGGTCGATAGAATCCCCGGCCAAGCATGGCTCTCTCATATGTGACAATTTCATGACACGCCCCGCAACAACTCCCTGAAAATTCGTCGGATCATGCGGCTGTCTGCCCAAAACCGTCTGCCGCCGCCCTGCGGCTCAATCATCGGTTGTTACATGACGAAATAGTCAACTTACGGATTATCGCCGGGCGGTGCAAACTCGCGGGCAGTTAGTCGGTTCGGATCTGTTTCCGCGTAATTGTTTTGGTGATCTGTTGTGTCGAAATGGGGCGGACATGCGCGCATGTCCGCCTGCATCCGCGACTGCACCGGCGGGAAGCCTCCGGCTGGTGGTTTTCCTGACCAGCATTGCCCGCTACTGTGCGCCGACGCGACAAGTCAGGAGATTACGACGCATGCAGGTTGTCTTTCATTGCGGGGCTCACGGCACCGATCTGTACCGCATGGTCAAGACGCTGATGCAGAACCAGGAATGGCTGCTTGCGAACGGAGTCGAAGCCCTGACGCCCTCCCGGCATCGCGAGGCCTTCGCCGACGCACTGAACTCATTGAATGGCCAGCCCGCCAGCCCGGAGATGGAGGAGGTGCTGCTGGACGCGATCCTCGAATCCGACGAGCCGCAGCGCATCATCTTCAGCACGCCGACCTTCCTCGGCAAGGCCGAACGCGCGATTTCCTCCGACGGGCTCTATGCGAATGCGGGGGAAAAGCTTGCCGCGCTGGCCAATCTGTTCCCCAGCGCCGAGATCGAGATCTTCATGGCGCTGAAGAACCCCGCGACGCTGCTCCCCTATGTCTTCTCGCAGGACGGGACGCGCAGCTATGATCAGGTGATGGGCGCCATCCCGCCGGAATCGCTTCGCTGGGCGCCGGCGATCCGGCACATGCAGGCGGCGCTGCCCGGACACCGGCTGGTCCTGTGGTGCCATGAGGACACCTCCCTGATCTGGCCCGAGGTCGTGCGCAGCATCGCCACTATGCCGAGCGACGTGCCGCTGAAGGCAGGATTGCAGGTGCTGGGCGACATCATGAAACCCGAGGGGATCGAGATGATCCGCGAGGAGATGTCCAAGGAGAAACGCCTGACGGTCGAGAAGCGGCGGGCGATCTTTGCCGCTGCGCTTTCGCAGCACGCCCTTCCCGACCAGATCGAGATGGAAGTGACCCTGCCCGGCTGGAATCAGGATCTGGTCGATCATATCAGCGACCTTTATGACGAAGACGTCGCCGAGATCGCGGCCATGCCGGGGGTCGAATTCATCGCCCCCTGACGAAGAAGGGGGCCGCCGGCCCCCTTTCTCATACCATCCCGAGGGCGGCCTTATACATCTCGAGGATCGCTTCCTCTTCGGCGATGTCGTCCTTGTCGCGCTTGCGCAGCGCGATGACCTTGCGCATCACCTTGGTGTCATAGCCCCGCGCCTTGGCCTCGGCCATCAGCTCCTTCTGGCGCTCGGCCACGTCCTTCTTCTCGGACTCGAGCTGCTCGAACTGCTCGATGAACTGGCGAAGCTCGCCGGCTGCGATGCCATAGGCGTTGTCGTCCTGCATATCCGCTCCTTTGACTTTGCCGAGCGGTCTAGGCGGTCTTGCGGGCTTGTGCAATCGTCGCTAGTCCCGGCGCGAACCAAGACGGGAGTGCGGCAATGACGATCTGGGACGGGCTGATCTGGGGCGGCACCGCACTGACGGCGGCGGGGCTGGCGGCGCTTTGCTGGTGCATCCTGACCGCGATACGGGCCAAGCGGGCGGGAAGCGAGGACGCCATGCGCCAGATCATGCGCAAGGTCGTCGCGGTGAACATGGCGGCGCTGGCGGCATCGGTCTTTGGCCTGATGTTCGTCATCCTCGGCATCATGCTGGGCAAATGAGATGCGCGTCCTGATCCAGCGCGTCAGCGAGGCCGAGGTCAAGGTCGCGGGCGAAAGCATCGGCCGGATCGGGCCGGGGCTTCTGGCCCTCGTCTGCGCGATGCAGGGCGACCCCGAGGATGCGCCCGAAAAGCTGGCCGCGCGCGTGGCGAAACTGCGCATCTTCCGCGACGAGGCCGACAAGATGAACCGCTCGGTCACCGATATCGGCGGCGCGGTACTGGTCGTGAGCCAGTTCACCCTGGCTGCCGATATCCGCTCCGGCAACCGCCCCGGCTTCTCGACCGCCGAGGCCCCGGCGCGGGGCGAGGCACTGTATTTGCGCTTTGCCGAGGCGCTCAGAACCCTTGGCCTGCCGGTCGAAACAGGCCGCTTCGGGGCCGACATGAAGGTGTCGCTGGTCAATGACGGGCCGGTGACGATCTGGATGGATACCGCAGACCGCGCTTGACTTTTGGCGCGTCCGGCCTCATGTGACAGCCTGTTGCCGGGCGCTGCCGCGTGAGCAGCCGACGCGTTTCGTGTCAGGCCGGCCCCATATTTCCAGTTTCCCATTCACGCGGGGAGGCATGCGGGCACCGTATCGCGCCCGCACCTCGCAACCGCCGCACGCCGATGAACCGGCACGCGGCCCCGTGCCATGTGCGCCGATACGCGGGCAACATGGCTGAAAGACGACATGACCAACGAAACTTCGCGCCCGAACCATTCGGGCAAACCCCGTTTTCAGGGTGACGGCAAGCCGCGCGGCGAGCGTGGCGCCAAGCCCCAGTTCCGCGGCGGCAACGCCAAGCCCACCACCAACCATCGCCGCCATCGCGAAGAGCCGGAGGAGAAATTCATCCGCCGCGCGATCCCCGATATCGACACGCCTTTCACGCAGATGGGAATCGACGCCCGCGTCGCGGTCAACCTGCCGCCGATGGGGATCGACACCCCCTCGCCCATTCAGGAAAAATCCATTCCCGGCATCGTTGCCGGCCGCGACCTTCTGGGCCTTGCCCAGACCGGCACCGGCAAGACGGCGGCCTTCGGCCTGCCGATGCTGACCCGCCTTTTGAACATCGGCCGCAAGCCCGAGCCGCGGACCTGCCGCGCGCTGATCCTTGCGCCGACGCGCGAGCTTGCGACCCAGATCGCCGAGAATATCGACGCCTATGCCGCGGGCACCGCCATCCGGCAGTTCCGCGTCGTCGGCGGCGCCTCGATCAACGTGCAGATCCAGCGGCTCGAGCGCGGGATCGACGTGCTGATCGCAACCCCCGGCCGCCTGATCGACCTGCTGGAGCGCGGCGCGCTGGACCTGTCGCAGACCAAGTATCTGGTGCTGGACGAGGCCGACCAGATGCTCGACATCGGCTTCATCCACGCACTGCGCCGGATCGCGAAGCTTCTGCCGCGCGAGCGTCAGACGCTGCTCTTCTCGGCCACCATGCCGAAGCTGATGGAAGAGCTGGCCGACAGCTACCTGACCGATCCGCTGAAGGTCGCCGTGAACCCGCCGGGTCAGGCCGCCGCCAAGATCGAGCAGGGCGTGCATTTCGTGAACCAGGGCGACAAGGCCGCCCTGCTGGCCGAATATCTGGCCAAGCACCGCGAGGAACTGGCCATCGTCTTCGGCCGCACCAAGCATGGCTCCGAGAAGCTGTCGAAACTCCTTGAAAAATGGGGCTTCAAGGTCGCGGCGATCCACGGCAACAAATCGCAGGGCCAGCGCGAGCGCGCCCTTGCCGGCTTCCGCGCCGGCGAGACCAAGGTTCTGGTCGCGACCGACGTGGCCGCGCGCGGGATCGACATTCCCGAGGTGGCGCATGTCTACAACTATGACTTGCCGAACGTGCCGGAGAACTACGTCCACCGCATCGGCCGCACCGCGCGCGCCGGGCGTGACGGCCGCGCCATCGCCTTCTGCGCCCCCGCCGAGATGGGCGAGCTGCGCGCGATCGAAAAGGCGATGAAGGCCCAGATCCCCGTCGTCGGCGGCGAGGTGCCCTTCGAGGCCAGCAAGATCCGCGAGCGCGGCGGCCCAGCCGGTCGTTCCTCCGCCGGTCAGCCCCAGCGCAAACGCCCGGCGCGCCGCCCCTCGCGCGCGCCGAAATCGGCACAGCGCGACTGAACAATGCGTGAGCCGCCGCGCGAACAGCGCGCGGCGGCTTGCGACCCCATCCGGGCCAAGGCTAACTGCCGCCATGGCCAAGCTTTACTTCCATTACTCGACGATGAATGCCGGCAAGAGCACGCTTTTGCTGCAAGCGTCCTACAACTATCGCGAACGCGGGATGCAGACGCTGCTGCTGATCGCCGCGCTGGATCAGCGCGCCGGTCCGGGCATCATCGCGAGCCGCATCGGCATTTCCGAGCCCGCGACGGCCTTTGCCCCCGAAACCGACCTTTACAATCTGATCCGGTCCGAGGGCCGCGATGCCGCCTGCATCTTTGTCGACGAGGCGCAGTTCCTGACCGAGGCTCAGGTCTGGCAGCTTGCCCGCGTGGCCGACGACCTTGGCCAGCCGGTCATGTGCTACGGCCTGCGCGTCGATTTCCGCGGCCAGCTTTTCCCCGGATCGGCCGCGCTGCTCGCATGGGCGGACGATCTGCGCGAGGTGCGCACCATCTGCCATTGCGGCCGCAAGGCCACCATGGTCGTGCGCCAGGACGCCGAGGGCCGGATCCTGCATGAGGGCGCGCAGGTCCAGATCGGCGGCAATGAAACCTATGTCTCGCTCTGCCGCCGTCACTGGCGCGAAGCCATTGGAGAGGCCGATGAAAGCAGCAAATGACACGCGCAGCTATGGCTGGGTCGCCCGCCTGTTCCACTGGAGCGTCGCGGTCCTGATCCTCGCCGCCATCGGCCTTGGGCTTTACGCCGCAAGCCTGCCGCTGGGGGGCGAGGCCGAGCTGCAGGCGATCTTCGCCGCCTTCTCGTTCCACAAGACGGTCGGCATCGCGGTGCTGGTGCTGGCGGTACTGCGGATCCTCTGGACCCTGACGCAGGAAAAGCCGCGCCCCCTGCACCCGGATCGCCGGGTCGAGACCTTCGTGGCCGAGTTGGTCCATTGGGCGCTCTGGATCGGCATGGTCATCATGCCGCTGACCGGCTGGCTGCTGCACTCCTCCGCGCCGGGCAAGTTCGCACGCATCCTCTGGCCTTTCGGCCAGCGCCTGCCCTTCGTGCCGCAGGACGCGGCGCTGTCGGAACGTTTCGCGCATTTCCACGAATTCGGCTGGTGGGTGCTGGCCGGGCTGATCGTCCTCCATGTCGCCGGGGCGCTGAAACATGCGCTGATCGACCGCGATGCGACGCTGTCGCGCATGGCGGGTCGCGCGGACCGGGTGCCCGAGCCGCCCGTTGCCCCTGCCCCTGCCCTGTTCCATGTCGCCGCCGTGATCGGCGCCCTGCTGATCTGGGGGGCGACCGTGATCTATACACAATCGCCCGCGGCGGAGGGCAGTGGTGCGCCGGTGGCGGCTGAACCCGCCTCGGGCTGGACGGTGCAGCAGGGCAGCCTCGGGATCGAGGCGATACAGGGCGGCAGCCCCATTCAGGGCCAGTTCGCGACCTGGCAGGCCGCGATCAGCTATGACCCGGAAACGCGGGCCGGGAATGTGGCGGTCGATATCGACATTGCCTCGCTGACGCTGGGTGCGGTCGGCGATGCCGCCAAGGGCGCGGATTTCCTGAACGCCAAGGCGTTCCCGAAGGCCCGCTTCGAGGCCGAGATCCTGCCGCCCGCGGATGAGGGCGCGCTGCCTCTGGCGCGGGGCAGCCTGACCATTGCGGGCAAGACCGTCCCGGCGGAACTGCCCTTCGATCTGATGATCGAGGGCGAGACGGCGCGGGCCAAAGGAGAGATGACGGTCGATCGCCGCGATTTCGGTATCGGCGCGAATTATGCGGATGAAAGCACCGTAGGCTTTCCGGTGGTGATCCGCTTCGATCTGGAAGCGGTCAGGCAGTAAGGGAAAGGGCCGCCCGATGGGCGGCCCTTTCATTTGGGTATTTGGGAAACGGTGAATTCGATCGCCGCGCCCTCGGCTCAGCCGACCAGTTCGAGGCCCGAGAAGAAGAAGGCGATCTCGCGCGCGGCGGCTTCGGGGCTGTCCGAGCCATGGACCGAGTTCTCGCCGACCGAGAGGGCGAACTCCTTGCGGATGGTGCCTTCATCGGCATTGGCCGGGTTGGTCGCGCCCATGACTTCGCGGTTCTTGAGGATGGCGCCTTCGCCTTCCAGAACCTGAACCACCACCGGTTCGGAGGTCATGAATTCGGTCAGTTCGCCGTAGAAGGGGCGTTCCTTATGCTCGGCATAGAAGGCGCCGGCCTGATCCAGCGTCAGCTTGATGCGCTTCTGCGCGACGATGCGCAGGCCCGCATCCTCGAACTTGGCGTTGATCTTGCCGGTCAGGTTGCGCTTGGTCGCGTCGGGTTTGATGATCGAAAGGGTGCGTTCGATGGCCATTCTGATGTCCTCTTGAGGCGGTGGGAGGCCGGATGGCCCCGAAATCCGCGCCCGGTTACCATGCGGCGCCTGCGATGAAAAGCGGGCGCGGCATTGACGACCGCTGCGCCTTGCGCCATGCCGGGCGCCATGCTGCGCATCGATGACATTTCCTATTCCATTGCCGGACGGCCGCTTTTCGAGCAGGCCTCGGCCACCATTCCCGATGGCCACAAGGTCGGCCTTGTCGGCCCGAACGGGGCCGGCAAGACGACGCTGTTCCGGCTGATCCGGGGCGAGCTTTCGCTGGACGGCGGTTCGATCAGCCTGCCTTCGCGCGCCCGCATCGGCGGCGTCGCGCAGGAGGCACCGGGAACCGCGACGAGCGTGCTGGACACCGTGCTGGCCGCCGATACCGAGCGCGCGAGCCTGATGGACGAGGCCGAGCATGCGACCGACCCCGCCCGCATCGCCGAGATCCATTCCCGCCTTGCCGATATCGACGCCTGGTCGGCCGAGGCGCGGGCCTCGACCATCCTGAAGGGGCTTGGCTTCTCGACCGAGGATCAGGCCCGGCCGACCAGCGACTATTCCGGCGGCTGGCGGATGCGCGTCGCGCTGGCGGGCGTCCTTTTCGCGCAGCCCGACCTGCTGCTGCTGGACGAGCCGACGAACTATCTCGATCTCGAAGGCGCGCTGTGGCTCGAAAGCTATCTGCAGCGCTATCCCTATACCGTCATCGTCATCAGCCATGATCGCGACCTGCTGAACCGGGCCGTCGGGCATATCCTGCATGTCGAGGACCGCAAGCTGACGCTTTACACCGGCGGCTATGACACCTTCGCGCGGACGCGGGCCGAGAAGCGCGCCCTTCAGGCGGCCGAGGCGAAGAAACAGGATGCCCGCCGCGCCCATCTGCAAAGCTTCGTCGACCGCTTCCGTGCCAAGGCCAGCAAGGCCGCGCAAGCGCAGGCGCGGATCAAGATGCTGGCCCGGATGGAGCCGATCACCGCGCCGGAAGAGGCGAAGTTCCACCGCTTCACCTTCCCGCAGCCCGACCAGCTTTCGCCGCCCATCGTCTCGCTCGACGGTGTGACCATCGGCTATGACGGGCGCGCGGTGCTGAAGAAGCTGAGTCTGCGCATCGACCAGGACGACCGCATCGCGCTTCTGGGTCGCAACGGTCAGGGCAAGTCCACGCTGTCGAAGCTGCTGGCCGGGCGGCTGGAGCCGATGGAGGGCCGCATCGCGCGCTCCGGCAAGCTGCGCATCGGCTATTTCGCCCAGCATCAGGTCGATGAGCTGGAACTGGACGAGACGCCGCTTGACCATGTCCGGCGGCTGCGCCCGAACGAGGCCCCTGCCCGCCTGCGCGCGCGTCTGGCCGGCTTCGGGTTGATGGAGGCGCAGGCCGCGACGAAAGTTGGCCAGCTTTCAGGCGGGCAGAAGGCCCGGCTGTCGCTGCTGCTGGCGACGATCGACGCGCCGCATCTGCTGATCCTCGACGAGCCGACCAACCACCTCGACATCGAAAGCCGCGAGGCGCTGACCGAGGCGCTGAACGATTATACCGGCGCCGTGGTGCTGGTCAGCCATGACATGCACCTGCTGAACCTTGTCGCCGACCGGCTGTGGCTGGTGGATCAGGGCGACGTCAGCCCCTGGCAGGGCGATCTGGACGATTACCGCAGAATGCTGCTGACCGGCGAGGAGAAGCCCCAGCCAAAGCCCGAGGCGAAGCCGGCGCAGAAGCGCCTGTCGCGCGACCAGATCCTTGAATTGCGGGCCGAGGCGCGCAAGGCCGAGGAGCGGATCGAGAAGCTGACCCAAATGCTTGAAAAGCTGGACGCGATCATGGCCGATCCCGCGACCTATGACGATTCCCAGCGCGCCGAATCCTTCGGTCGCAAACATGCCGAGGCAAGCGAAGCCATGCTGCGCGCCGAAAGCCTGTGGATGGAGGCGCTGGAGCGGCTGGAACAGGCCGAACGAACCTGAATGCAACAGTCGGGAACTTTGACTCGCGCCCCTGAGGTCGCGGGTTGAGTGCGGCCCGGGAATCGACCATAGCTTCCCGCACCCTGTTCCCCGGATTTCGATGATGCGCCGCCTGTTCGTAACAGCCCTATTGACGACCCTGACCCTTGCCATGCCCGCGCATGCGCAATGGATCAACAATATCAGCGAGGCGTCCTTCGACGTCGGCGCAGGTGTGACCTATGGTCCGGGCTATTTCGGCGACGACGATCACGAGCTTGGCCCTTGGGGCACCATGCGCAACCTGACGCTGGGAGTCGAGGACGGCAGCGAGAAGCAGGGTTTCTCGCTGATCCCCTCCTTCGGCTATATCGGCTCGCGCAAGGCCGATGATCACGAGGAACTGCGCGGCCTCGACGATATCGACTGGACGGGCGAGGTCGGGCTGCGCGTGAACTATGTCGCGGGCGACGCGACCAGCTATGGCGCCATGCGCATCGGCATCGGCGGCCATGACGGTCTGGTCGGCGAGATCGGGACGAAATACCGCTTCACCGTCAATGACAAGCTGACGCTCTGGACCACGGCCGAGCTGCAGCTTGGCGATGACGAGTTCACGGATACCTATTTCGGCGTCAGCGACGACGAATCGGCCCGGAGCAGCTTCCGCGCCTATGACCCCTCGGGCGGGATCTATGCCGCCAATATCAGCCTCGAGGCGCGCTACAGCCTGACGCCCAAGACCTCGATCCTGGGCAAGATCACCTATGGCCGGCTGCTGAACGATGCGGGCGACAGCCCGATCGTGCAGGACCGCAACCAGTCCGAGATCAATCTTGGCATCGCGCGCCGGTTGAATTTCCGCTTCTGATTCACGTCCCGCTACGGACTGGACCCCGGCCTCGGCGGGTCCTATATATTCTGTAAGCATTACAGGACGTGTCGCATGACCACCGAGAACCTCCAGGAAGGCGATCTGCTCATCGCCCCCTCGACGACCGAGCATCCGCTCTACGACAGCGTGGTAGAGGCCTGCAAAACCGTTTACGACCCCGAGATTCCGGTCAATATCTTTGACCTCGGGCTGATCTATACCATCGACATCAACCCCGAGAACGCGGTGCGAATCGTGATGACGCTGACCGCGCCGGGCTGCCCGGTCGCCGGCGAGATGCCGGGCTGGGTCGCCGATGCGGTCGAGCCGCTGCCCGGCGTCAAGCAGGTCGATGTCGAGATGACCTTCCAGCCGCAATGGGGCATGGACATGATGTCCGACGAAGCCCGCCTGGAGCTTGGCTTCATTTGACCGCGCTTCAGGAAATGCTGGCAGGCCGCCCCTATGCGCCGGGCGATGGCGAACTGGTCGCGATGCGCAAGACCGCACAAGGTTTGATGCGCGACTACAATGCCACCATCGTCGGCGACAAGACCCGCGCCCGGACGCTGACCCAATTGCTGGGCACATGGAACGGGGCGGTGATCCGCGCGCCTTTCCACGTCGATTACGGCAAGCACATCCATTTCGGACCGGATTGCTTCGTGAATTTCGGCTGCGTCTTTCTGGACGTGTGCGAGATCCGGGTCGGCGCGCGCTGCGTGATCGGTCCGCAGGTGCAATTGCTGACCCCCGACCATCCCCGCGACTACGAGCGGCGGGCGACGGGCATCGAATATGGCCGCCCGATCACCATTGGCGACGATGTCTGGATCGGCGGCGGTGCCCTCATCCTGCCTGGTGTCACCATCGGTGACGGCGCGATCGTCGGTGCGGGATCGGTGGTGACGCGCGACGTGCCGCCGCGAACGACCGTCGCCGGAAATCCGGCGCGACCCCTCGCCGCATCTCAATAGATCACGTCCTCCTCGCCTCCGCGAATGAGGTGTATGGCGCCCTGATGCACGGGGCGCCGTGCTATATCCGCGCAAGGCTCCGCCATCGCGATCTGCCTGATCATCCTGAGCGTGATGCCATGCGTCACGACGATCGCCGGAGCCGTCAGCTCCTCCATGAAGTCCCGCACCCGCAAGGCCAGATCCGCCAGATGCTCGCCCCCCGGCGTGCGGTCATACCAACCAAGCGGGTCGTCGCAGAAAGTTGCCGGATGCGACAGGCGCAGCTCCGCCTCGCGCGCGCCGGCAAATGCGCCGATGTCGATTTCCTCCAGCCGCGCGTCCTTCGTGAAGGCATGGTCGCCAAAGACGATGCGCGCGGTCTGGAGCGCCCTGCCCGCCGTGCTTGAATAGCGCAGAAGCCCCGGCGCGAGATCACGCAGCAACTCGGCCAGCCTCTCGGCCTGCGCGATGCCCTTCGGGGTCAGCGGCGAATCCAGCCGGCCCTGCAATCTCCCCTCGGCATTCCACTCGGTCTGGCCGTGGCGCAGCAGGTAGAGGTCGGGAAACCCGCTCACACCCATTTCGCCAGCGGCGGCAGGCTCATCAGCACCGCCTCCGGGTCATGGCCGGTGGTCAGGCCGAATTTCGTCCCCCGGTCGTAGACGAGGTTATATTCCGCATAGAGCCCGCGATGGATCAGTTGCGCGTCGCGATCGGCCGCGTCCCACGGCTGGGCCATGCGCTTTTCGACCAAGGGCAGGAAGGCGGGCAGGAAGGCCTCGCCCACGGCACGGGTAAAGGCGAAATCTGCCTGCCAGTCGCCGCTGTTCAGGTCGTCATAGAAGATCCCACCCACGCCCCGCGCGCGGCCGCGATGCGGGATGAAGAAATATTCATCCGCCCAGGCCTTGAAACGGTCATAGTAATCCGCGCCATGCGCGGCACAGGCCGCGCGCAGGACAGCGTGGAAATGTTCCGTGTCTTCAGTATATTCGAGGCAAGGGTTAAGGTCGGATCCACCCCCGAACCACCAGGCATTCGGCGTCCAGAACATGCGCGTATTCATGTGGACGGCCGGAGCATGGGGGTTCTGCATATGCGCGACGAGGCTGATCCCCGAGGCCCAGAAGCGCGCGTCCCGCTCCATACCGGGAACGCCACGCGCCGCCATGGCCGTTTGCGCCGCCGGCGACAGTTCGCCATGCACCGCCGACCAGTTGACGCCCACTTTCTCGAAAACCCGGCCATTGCGCATGACGGACATCAATCCGCCGCCGCCTTCCTCGCCACGGCGGGTCGTGCGCAGTTCGAACCGCCCGGCAGGACCGTCGCCGGGACCGCGATCCTCCAGCGCCTCGAACGCGGCGACGATCCGGTCGCGCAATTCCCTGAACCATGCCGCCGCGAGGTCGCGCTCTGCCTGCATCTCCATCGGTGCCATCCCTGCAAACGTGAATTGCCGGAAAGCAAGTCCGGCCATATCCTTGTCGAGAACAACTAGAGATCCCGACGATGTCCCGCAATATCGTGCTTGGCCTTTTGCCCGTCCTGCTGATCGCGGCCTGCGGCACCCCGCAGGAGCGCTGCATCAGCCGCAATACCAATGAGTATCGCGCGGTTTCCCGTCTGCTGGCCGAGGTCGAGGGCAATCTTGCCCGCGGCTATGCATGGGAGGAACGCCAGACGGTCCGCACCGAATGGGATCAGTGCTACTATCGCTATCGCAACCGGGACGGCGGCTGGTATACCGGCTATCGCCCCTGCCTGCGCGACGTGACCGATACCGAGCGCTACCGCGTTCCCATCGACCCCGCGGCAGAGGCGCGCAAGCGCGACAACCTTGTCGCCCGCAAGCAGGCGCTGGCCCCGGCGGCACGAGGCGCGGTCGCGGCCTGCAAGACCGCCTATCCCGAGGCCGAGAAGCCCTAATAGGCCCCCGCGCCCAAGGGATCGCCAAGGCTCAGCCCGCCATCGACCCGCAGGATTTGCCCGGTGATGAAGGCCGCGCCTTCGCTGGCGAGGAACTGCGCGGTCGCGCCCAGCTCATCCGCGCCCGCGATGCGACCCAGAGGCGTCGCCGCGACCAGCTTCTCGCGCAGTTTCGGATCCTCGCGCAGGGTCAATTGCAACTGGTTCGACATGATCGCGGCAAAGGCGATGCCATTCACCCGGATCCGCTTGGGCGCGAAGGCCATGGCAAGCGAGCGCGTGGCCTGCGCCTGCGCCGCGCTGGCGATGGAATAGGCCAGCATTTCCGGTTGCGGTCGATCGGCCGCAAGCGAGGTCAGGTTGACGATCGCGCCATTCTGGAGGGAAATGCTGCCCTCCTCGGCCTCGGCCTCGGCCTGCGCGACCATGCGCTTGGCGACCATCTGCGAGAGCCTCAGCCCCGAGGACATGTTCTCGCGCATCAGCTCGCCCAGCAGGTCATCGCTCACCGCCATCGGGTCGCAGGGCTGGACCACGCGATGCGCATTGACCAGGATGTCGATGCGATCGAAGGCGTCGATCGTGGCCGAGACCAGGTTGGCGAGCGTCAGCTTTTGCCCGAGATCGCCGGCAAAGGCGCGGATCGGGCCGTCGCCCTTGGCCGCGTCGCCCAGTTCGGCCTCCAGCGCCGCCTCGTCGCTATCGGCGAACATGACGCGCGCGCCGGCATTCTGGAAATGGCGGGCAATGGCGAGGCCGAGGCCGCGCGCGGCCCCGGTGACGATGGCCGTCTTGCCCTGAATGGAAAGGCTCATCTCCTGCGTCCCTTCGGGGTGGATTTGCGCGCGCCGGGGCGCCGCGCTCCGGTCGCGGTCAGGATCTTGAAGCGGTTGTCGCCGCCCAGTTCCGCAACATCGGCGAAGGCCTCGCGCAGCACCTGTTCATAGGGCAGATGCCGGTTCGCCACCATCCAGAGCCGCCCTGCCCCGGTCAACAGGCCGGCCGCCGCCCGGATGAAACCTGCCCCCAGCTTCGGGTCGGCCACCCGGCCCTCGTGGAAGGGCGGGTTCATGACGACGCCGTTCACCGGTTCGGGCAGGCGGAAATCCAGCGCATCGGCCCAATGGAACCGCGCGCGGGGATCGGTCACGTTGCGGCGCGCGCAATCCAGCGCGACGGCATCGGCCTCGACCAGATGCAGAACCTCGACGCCGGGACGGGACAACACCTGCGCCGCAAGCCAGCCCCAGCCCGCGCCGAGATCGACCATGCGGGTCGGCAGCTTTTCGGGCAGAAGCGCCGCCAGCGCCTCCGAGGCCGGATCGGGCGCGTCGGCCGAGAATACGCCGGGACGGGTGACGAAACCGGGCGCCGCCTCGTGATCGCGTGCGGCCCAGTCGTCGGGCAGCCAGCCCGCCTCGGGCAGCGGGATGCGGAAGATCTTGCCATGCGCGCGCGACTGGACCTCGTCCACCGAGGTAAGGCCGCGCAATTCCTTCAGCATGGAATCGACGCCATCCGTCTTCTGCCCGTCGATCCAGAGCGAGGCGCCGGGGCGCAGATGGGAGGCGGCCTCATGGATGCGGGCCCGCGCCTCGGCCCGCGCGCGGGGCAGCAAGACGACCGCGCCGTCAAAGGCGCCCTCGGCCGCGGTCACGGGCTGGAAGCCCTGCCCCCTCAAGGCCTCCACATCGGGAAACATGCGCTGCACGATCTGCGTGCGCGCCGGATCGAAACTGGCCAGATCGCTTTGCGCGCCGGCCCCTATCAACAAAAAATGCCCTTCGGGCGGCAAGCCGCCGAACACGAGCTCCAGCCGGGAACTAGCCAATTTTCTTACTCTTTTTCCATTGTGCATTGCAGCGGGTGCTGCTGGCGACGCGCAAGCTCCATGACCTGCGCCACCTTGGTTTCGGCGATTTCATGCGAGAACACGCCCACCACTGCCACCCCCTTGCGATGCACGGTCAGCATGATCTCGATCGCCTGGGCATGGGTCATGTTGAACAGCCGCTCAAGCACATGCACGACGAACTCCATCGGCGTGAAGTCATCGTTCAGCAGCAGCACCTTATACATGGGCGGCCGCTGCGTGCGCGGCTTTGTCTTGACCGCAAGTTCAACATCCTCGCGGTCACTGGGCCGATTGGTCATGAGAGGATCTGTCACGTCCTGCAAAGGGGATGGTTGATGTCAGAGATCGAATATAGGATTTTTCCGATCCGATGTAAGCCCTGCATCGTCACACTCCCGGTTGAGGCGAAAGTCGCGGATTGATGCCGCCGAATGGGTGAAAACTTAAGGTTTTCGAATGAAGGATAGCGTGATATTGTCTAATTCTTAATCGAGGGCCTGCACCTTGAACGGGCCCCAAGGCAGAAGAGACCGGGACAGTGAGCAGAATCACCAGACATGTCCGACTCGGACTATTGATCCTATTGGCATGTTCAATGCCGATGGTCGTGGCGGCGGCGCCCTTTGCCGCCTTTGTGATGGATGCGCGGACGGGCAAAGAAATCTATGCCCAGAATGCCGATACCAGGCTCCATCCCGCCTCCCTGACCAAGATGATGACGCTGTATCTGGCCTTCAACGCGATCGAGCGTGGCCAGGTCCGGCTGGATTCGAAATTCCTCGTCTCCAGCCACGCGGCCTCGCAGCCGCCCTCCCGCCTTGGCCTGAAGGCCGGCCAGCGGATCGAGCTGCGCTATCTGATCCGCGCCGCCGCCGTGAAATCGGCCAATGACGCGGCGACCGTCATCGGCGAAGGGCTTGCCGGGTCGGAGGCGAAATTCGCCGCCCAGATGACCGCGACGGCCAAGGCCCTAGGCATGCGGAACACGAATTTCCGCAACGCGAACGGCCTCACGACCGAGGGGCATTACTCGACCGCACGCGACCTGAGCACGCTGGGCCGACGCCTGCTCTACGATTTCCCGCAATATTACTCGATCTTCTCGCGCCGTTCGGCCGATGCCGGGATCGCGACCGTGTCGAGCACGAACAAGCGCTTCCTCGACAGCTATGAGGGCGCGGACGGGATCAAGACCGGTTATACCCGCGCCGCGGGCTTCAACCTGACCGCCTCGGCCAAGCGCGGACCGAAGCGGATCATCGCAACGGTGATGGGCGGCAATTCGACCGCGCATCGCAATCAGGTCATGGCGCAATTGCTGGATGCCGGCTTCGGCAGCGCGTCGAGCCGGGGACGCGAGGTCAAATCCGCCCCGCCCGAGATGCTGATGGTCGAGAAGAAGGTCACGCGCCGCATTCAGGTCGCCCGCGCCGAGCCGGTGCAACAGGCGCCCGCCCCCTCGTCGGCACTGGCATCATCGGACCGTCCGGCGGCACGCGCCTCGACCGCGGGGATCGTCACCCCCGCCGCGATCGCCGAGGCCGTTTCGCGCGCCCGTGTCGCCTCGCGGGCGACAAACGACTCGGACGGCTCGCGGCCCACGCGCAAGCCGGGCGTCCCGGTCGCCACCGCCTCGACCAAGGGCAATGACGATCTTGCACCGAGTTCGGCGCGTCCCAGCAGCCGCCCCGAGGGCGATGTTTCGTCGGATGCCGCCGTTCCCTCGGCGCAGCGCCCCATCCCGGCACCGCGCAGAGATGAACATGCAAGCCTCGCGGTTCCGCAGACCACCTCGCTTTTCCTGCTGAATGCGGTCGCACCCGAAGAGGAAGGCGAGGTCGATGCCGCGCCCACACTGGCCAAGGCCCCTGAGGCCGAGGCAGGGGACACCATCATCCTCGCCGCCCCCGATCCCGAGGACATGGCTGTGGCCCAGCCGGTTCAGGTCGTCAGCCGCGACACCTCCGGTCAGGGCTATGGCATCTCCCTTGGCCTTTATCGGTCGCAGGGCGAGGCCGAGCAGCTTTTGCTGAAGGCCGCGCTTCAGGAAAGCCATGCGCTTGGCAGCGCCGCCAGCGCGGTTGAGACCACCAAACGCGGGTATGAGGCGAATTTCGTCGGCATGTCGCGGGATATGGCCGAGCTGGCCTGCGGCCGTCTGACTGCGCGCCAGCAAAGCTGCACGGTGATCGCCCGCTGAGAACGGGCATCTTTTCCGGTCCATCTCTGGGTCGCCCGGCTTCGCCCGCGCGACCCTTTTCCTTTGCGGCACGCTCACCATGCCCTTCGGGAATGGACCGAGACAGCGTTTCGAATGTCTTATGGGCGAGATTTGCCGCGACTATGCTGAAGCTTGCGTGAAGCAGAGGGGCAAGAGGATGACGGACCGGACCGAGGAAACCGCCGCGCCAGCGCAGGGAACGCCGGGAGAGGTCTTCGCGACCTTCCTGAAGCTGGGCCTGACCAGCTTCGGCGGGCCGATCGCGCATCTGGGCTATTTCCGCGACGAGCTGGTGACACGGCGCAAATGGCTGACCGACAGCGCCTATGCCGATCTCGTGGCCCTGTGCCAGTTCCTGCCCGGCCCGGCCTCGAGCCAGGTCGGCTTTGCCCTTGGAATGATGCGCGCGGGCTGGCTGGGCGCGCTGGCGGCATTCACCGCCTTCACGCTTCCCTCGGCTCTGCTGCTCTTCCTCTTCGCCATGACCGCGACCGGAATCTCCGGGACGCTGGGACATGGCGCATTGCATGGCTTGAAGATCGTCGCGGTGGCGATTGTGGCACAAGCCGTGCTTGGCATGGCGCGGAGCCTCTGCCCGGACAGGCAGCGTGCGGCGATCGCGGCGGTCGCCGTGGCAATCCTGGCCATTCTTCCCGGCGCCTTCGGCATGATCGGCGCAATAGCCGTCGGTGCCCTGCTGGGAATGACATTGGACCGCAGGACGCTGACATCCGCCGCCGGCCATGTCGCCATTCCGATCCCGCATCGGATCGCTCTTGGAGCCTTGTTCGCCTTTCTGGCGCTTCTGGTCCTGCTGCCGATGATCGCCGGCCAGAACCAGGCATTGGCCGTCTTCGACAGCTTCTACCGCGCGGGCGCGCTGGTATTCGGGGGCGGGCATGTCGTGCTGCCGCTGCTGCAAGCGGAAACGGTCGCGACGGGCTGGGTCACGGCGGATGACTTCCTCGCCGGTTACGGCGCCGCTCAGGCGGTGCCCGGACCGCTTTTCACCTTCGCCGCCTATCTGGGCGCGGTGCTGGGACCGGAGCCGAACGGACTGATCGGCGCGACGCTGGCGCTTCTTGCCATATTCCTGCCCGGATTTCTGGTCCTGATCGCGGCATTACCCTTCTGGGACCGTTTCCGCCCCATGGCGACGGCCCGCCTGCTGATGCAGGGGGCGAATGCGGCGGTCGTCGGCATTCTTGCGACGGCGCTTTATTCGCCGGTCTTCACCAGCGCGATCGGAAATTCCCGCGACTTCGCGCTGGCGCTGGTCTGCTTCGTCCTGCTGACCGCGTGGAAATCGCAGCCCTGGCTGGTGGTCATCGTTTCGGCGGCAGGTGGCATTGCGCTTGAGGCTTTGGCCTGAGCAGCCTTGCTGCAACCCGCCTGCCCTTTCCTGCGTTTCCCCCGAAGCGGACCTGCAACTTGACCCAAGAAGAAGATTTCCAAGAGCTTCATGGACATAGTAGAGTTTGATCTGCGTCAATCCGGGTCTCGGCCCGGCAGATAGGATAGGGATCGGGCGGGGCATGGGTCGATCTGGACCTCCCGCCACAGAAGCACCGCGCAACCGCGGAGAAAGGCGAGGCCCATGGGATACAAATCCATCCTGACCGTGCTCACCGATGAGGGACAGCACCAGCAACTCGACTCGGCCATCGCGATGACGCGCCGGGAGGAGGGACATCTCGATGTCTTCTGCCTCGGCGTCGATCATACGCAGAGCGGCTATTACTATGCCGGCGCCTCGGCCTATGTGTTCCAGGAATCCATCGACAAGGCGATCGCCGCCGCGGGCGAGCTGGAGGAGAAGATCCGCAAGCGCCTAAGCGCCGAGGATATCCGCTGGTCGGTCGATTCCGCCGTGGCCCAGGTCGGCGGGCTTTCGACGCTGGTCGGGATGCGGGCGCGCTATTCCGACCTCGTGGTGCTGAGCCGCCCCTATTGCGAGGGGGCGACGCAGGATGCGCAGGCGATCACCGAAGCCGCGCTGTTCGAAGGCTCGGCCCCGGTCCTGATCGTGCCCGACCGGCTGACCGAGCCCTTTGGCAAGAAGATCCTGATCGCATGGAACCAGTCGAGCGAATCGCTGGTTGCCGTCCGCCGCGCCCTGCCGCTGCTGCAGGCCGCCGAATCGGTCGAGATCACCGTGGTCGATCCTTCGCCCCATGGCCCGGAACGCTCCGAGCCGGGCGCGGCCTTGTGCCAGATGTTGACGCGGCAAGGCGTGAAGGCCGAGATCGCGGTGCTGGCCCGCACCATGCCTTTGATCAGCGACATCCTCAGTCGGCGCGCGACCGAGATCGGGGCCGACATGATCGTGATGGGCGCCTATGGCCATTCGCGCTTCCGCGAGGCGATTCTGGGCGGCGCCACCCGCAGCATGCTGGAAAAGGCAAAGGTGCCGGTGCTGATGGCGCGCTAGGCCAGCGCCTCCTCGGCATCGTCGCCGCATTCCGCGACCAGCGCGGCAAAGGAGGGCACGACCACGCGGCGCGCGCCCTCCAGCACGATCAGGCGGTCGGTCTTCAATGCGCCGAATTGGCGGCTGACCGTCTCCAGCGTCAGGCCAAGCCGGTCGGCGATGGCCTCGCGTGTCAGGGGCAGTTCGATGCCGATCCTGCCCTCGGGTTTCTGCCCGATCAGCGCGGCCTCGCGGCGGGCAAGGATGACGAGGAGCGAGGCGATCCGCTCGCGCGCCGATTTCCGCCCCAGAAGCATCATCCAGTCCCGCGCCGCATCCAGCTCATCCAGCGTCATGGCGAGGAGACGCCCGGCCAGATCGGGCGTCTCCTGCAGCAGATCCTCGAACTGGTCGCGCTTGAAGCAGCAAAGCGTCGTCGCGGTCGTGGCCGTGATGGTATAGCGCGCGACCGCCCGGCCCGGTCGGCCGACGAAGTCGCCGGGCAGCAAAAGCCCGACCATCTGCCGGCGCCCGTCCACTAGCTGCTGCGTCAGGTCGGCCATACCCGAAAGCACGGTGCCCACGAATTCCATCCGCTCGCCGGCCCAGACGATGACCTGCCCGGCGTCAAAGCTGCGGCAGTATTTCAGGCTTTCAAGCTGAGCGAGTTGCGTGTCCTGACACCGCGCGCAGACGGCGTGCGCACGGATCGAGCAATTCTCGCAGGGTTGCTGCGCAAGGGGAGGTGCGGGGGCCGCCATATTGATCTGGGTCAATGTCGTCCGTTGAAACAGGTGCAAGATAGGGGGATGGACCAGCAATCGCAACTCCGCCGCCTCGGCCTGTTCGAGGCGCGTGCCCCGCGCTACACCAGCTATCCCCCAGCCACGCAGTTCTCGGCCAAGGTGGGCGACGCCCGCTTCCGCGAATGGCTGGCTGCCATTCCGCCGGAGAGCGAGATCTCGGTCTATCTGCATGTCCCCTTCTGCCGCAGGCTGTGCTGGTTCTGCGCCTGCCGGACGCAGGGCACGCAAAGCGATGATCCCGTCCTTGCCTATGCCGAGACGCTGCTCATCGAGATCGAGATGCTGCGCCGCGCGCTGCCGGCGGACATCCGGCTCTCGCGGCTGCATTGGGGCGGCGGCACCCCGACCCTGCTTCCGGCTGCGACGATGCGCCGCATCGCCGATGCGATCTTTGCGGCCTTCCCGCTGGCCGGAGATGCCGAATTCTCGGTCGAGATCGACCCGAACGAGATCGACGAGGCGCGGGTCGAGGCTCTCGCGGCATCCGGCATGAACCGCGCCTCGATCGGGGTGCAGGATTTCGACCCCGAGATCCAGAAGACCATCGGCCGCGACCAGAGCCTCGCGCTGACCCGCCATGCCGTCGATCTGCTGCGCGCCCATGGCATCGGCAGCGTGAATGCCGACATCCTTTACGGTCTGCCGCATCAGGATCCCGCCCGCATCGCAAGGACAGTCGAGCAGGTGTTGACCCTCGCGCCCGAGCGGATCGCGCTTTACGGCTATGCCCATGTCCCGTGGATGGCGAAGCGGCAGGTGATGATCCCGGCCGAGGCGCTGCCCGACCCCGAGGCGCGGCTTGCCCTTTTCGACACCGCCCGGCGCCTGCTTTGTGCCGAGGGCTATGATGAGATCGGCATAGACCATTTCGCGCTGCCGGGCGACCGGCTGTCATTGGCCCATCGCGGCGGTGCCCTGCGGCGGAACTTCCAAGGCTATACCGATGACCGGGCCGAGGTTCTGGTCGGGCTGGGCGCGTCCTCGATCTCGCGCTTTCCGCAGGGCTATGCGCAGAACGCGGCCGCGACGCCCACGCATATCGCGGCGGTGCGCGCAGGGCGGTTCTCGACGGCGCGGGGGCATGCCTTTACCGCCGAGGACAGCTGGCGCGGCCGGATGATCGAGTCGCTGATGTGCGATTTCGGCATCGACATGGGCGAGTTCACCTCGCGCCACGGCCTGACCCGCGACGAGGTCGAAAGCCGGCTTGCCTCCCTCGCCACCGAGTTCGGCGGCTTCGTGGATGTGGATGAGGCGGGCTTGCGCATCCTGCCCGAGGGTCGCCCCCTGACGCGGATCATCGCAGGCCGTTTCGACGCCTATGAGATGGCGGCGACGGCGCATTCCTCGGCGATCTAGTGATCGTGAGGATGCCGGTGATCGCCGCAGGCTTCGCCCAGCCATTCGGTCTCGATCGTCGCGTGGTCGATCCCGAACAGCGTTTCCAGCATCAACTTGGCCGAACGCACGGCTGATGGCGCATCGGCGCCTTCCTCCATGACCAGATGCGCCGACAGCGCCGTCCGGCGCTCGTCGATCTGCCAGAGATGGATGTGATGGACACCCGCCACGCCCTCGACCCCGCGCAGCGATGCCGCAACCGCCGCATGGTCCGCGTCCGAGGGCGCGGCCAGCATCAGCATCCGCATGACCGGAACGATCTCGGTTCCGGCGTGGAACAGGATCACCGCGGATATGGCGAGGGTCAGGATCGGGTCGGCGATTTGCCAGCCGAAGGCCCAGATCAGCAGCCCGCCCACGATCACCGCAACCGACACGCCCGCATCGGCAAGGTTGTGGAGGAAGGCCGCGCGCATGTTCATGCTGTCCCTCGACGCGCGCCAGACCAGCGCCGCCGTGGCAAGGTCGATGACCAGCGCCAGCCCGGCCAGGGCAATGACCAGCCCGCCCTGCACCTCGGGCGGCGAGGTGAGCCGCCCCAGCGCCTCGATGGCGAGCCAGACCGAGACCGCGATCAGGGCGAGATAATTGACGAAGGCCGCAAGGATCTCGGCCCGGCCCCAGCCGAAGCTCATGTCCGGGCTGGCCGGGCGGCGGGCAAGCCGCCGCGCCCCGAAGGCAAGGACGAGGGCCAGCGCGTCCGAGAGGTTGTGGACCCCATCGGCAATCAGCGCGGTCGAATCGGCGACGAAGCCACCCGCGATCTGGGCGACGGTCAGCCCGAGGTTGACGATCACCGCGATCAGGATCGCGCGATCGCCGGTCCCGGCCGGCAGGTGGCTGTGGCCGTGGTCACCGTGCCCGTGCGAATGCGTATCGTGCCCGTGACCCATTTTCGCCTATTCCCGCCTCAATGCGCCTCGGCCCAGTTCGCCCCCTGTCCCGCATCGACGACCAACGGAACATCGAGCTTCACGGCAGGATCGGCCGCGCCCTCCATCACGCGCCGGGCTGCCGCGACCAGTGCATCGACCGCGCCTTCCTCGACCTCGAAGACCAGTTCGTCATGCACCTGCAGGAGCATCTTGGCGGGAATGTCGCGGATCGCCTCGGGCATGCGGATCATGGCGCGGCGGATGATGTCGGCGGCAGCGCCCTGGATCGGCGCGTTGATTGCCGCGCGGCGCGCGCCCCCGGCGGCAGGTCCGCTCTGGTTGATGCCGGGCGTGTTGATCCGCCGCCCGAACAGGGTGCGCACGAAACCGTCCTGCTTCGCCTCGGCGACGGTGCGGTCCATATAGGCCCGGATCTCGGGGAAACGCTCGAAATAGGTGTCGATGAAGCTTTGCGCCTCCGCCCGCGGGATGCGCAAGTTGCGGGCAAGGCCAAAGCCCGAGATGCCGTAGATCACCCCGAAATTGATCGCTTTGGCGCGGCGGCGGATCATCGGGTCCATGCCTTCGATCGGGACACCGAACATCTGGCTCGCGGTCATGGCATGGATGTCGAGCCCGTCGCGGAAGGCCTGTTTCAGCGCCGGGATCCGGGCGACATGGGCAAGGATGCGCAGTTCGATCTGGCTGTAGTCGAGGCTGACGATCCGCATGCCCGGACCGGCGACGAAAGCCTCGCGGATGCGGCGGCCCTCGTCGGTCCTGACCGGGATGTTCTGCAGGTTCGGCTCGGTCGAGGCGAGCCGCCCGGTCTGCGCCCCGGTGATCGAATA
>Ga0182745_1000753_pt1 | contig 33855 bp, 30 predicted proteins | sample eDN3rd30CKraftBY_FD_128523 | JGI IMG/M metagenome (GOLD analysis project Ga0182745, IMG submission 128523) | Enriched backyard soil microbial communities from Emeryville, California, USA - eDNA 3rd pass 30_C Kraft BY (version 2) (version 2) | ecosystem: Environmental > Terrestrial > Soil >...
CAGCCGCGCCACCGCGTCCACCACCGTCATCGCCGCCAGCTCGCCGCCCGTGAGGACGAAGTCCCCCAGGGACAGCTCGCCATCGAGGTGGGCCATCACCCGCTCGTCCACGCCCTCGTAGCGGCCGCACACCAGGATGAGGCCCGCCTCGTGCCGCACCAGCTCTCGGGCCGTGGCCTGCGTGAAGACGGGCCCCCGAGGGCTCATGAGCAGCGTGCGGGCTCCCGGCAGCCGCCCCTTCGCGGCCTCGATGGCCGCCACCAGGGGCTCGGGCTTCATCACCATGCCGGCGCCGCCGCCGTAGGGCGCGTCGTCGGTGACGCGGTGCTTGCCCTCGGCGTAGTCGCGGACGTCGGTGAGGGTCGCCGCCAGGAGGCCCTTCTCCTGGGCCTTCCCGAGGATGCTCGCCCCCAGGTAGCCCGACACCATGCCCGGGAACAGCGTGAGGATCTCCACCGGGTACGGTGGGCTCATTCCGCGTCCTCCGGGCCTCCACCCGCGTCAGCGCCCCGGCGGCCCGCGTCCACGTACTCGGGCGGCTGGATGACGATGCGCCCCGCGGCGAGGTCCACGGTGGGCACGAAGTCGTCCGCGAAGGGCACCACCAGTTCCTCGCGGCCAGGCGCGCGGATGACCAGGTTGGGCACCTCGCCGGTGGACCAGATCTCCTCCACGCGGCCCAGCGGCTGACCCGCCACGTCCACGGCGTTCAGCCCCACCAGGTCCCCCTGGAAGAACTCACCCTCCACGGGGGGCTCCAGGTCCTCGCGGAAGACGAACACCTTGGCGCCCACGAGCGCCTCGGCGTCGTTGCGCGTCTCCACGCCCTCGAGGACCACGATGTCCTCCTTCGGGGTGGGCCGCAGTGCCTCCAGCCGCAGCTCCCGCTCCTCGCCCGCGCGCGTGCGGACGAAGATGCGCTCGACGGTGTCGAGCGTCTCGGAGGACGGGTCCAGCGCGCGGATGGCCACCTCACCGCGCAGTCCGTGAGCGCGTGAGACGTACCCCAGCTCGAGGTAGGGATTGGCCGTCACTGCGCGGGATCCGGGGCAGCGGCCGGAGCGCCTGCCGCATTGCGCCGGTCGTCGAGAATCTCCAGGCGCACCTTCTGCCCGGAGTTCTGGGCGGCGGCGTTGAGCAGCGTCCGGAGGGCATTCACGGTGCGCCCATCACGGCCGATGACCTTGCCGACGTCCTCGGCGGAGACCTTCAGCTCGAAGAGCCGGGCCCCTTCCGCCTCGGAGATGCGCAGGCTGACCTGGTCAGGATGGTCGACCAGGGCCCGCGCCAGATAGGTAAGAAGCTGCTCCACGTCCACTCAGGCGTGTGGCTCAGACCGCGGGAGCGGGCTTGGCCTTGCCGGCGACCTTGATGAGGTCGGCGACAGTCTCGGACGGGGTCGCGCCCGTCTTCAGCCAGTAGTTCAGGCGCTCCTCGTTGAACTCCACCTTCGGCGGCTCCAGGTTCGGGTCGTACGCACCCACGGCCTCGATGAACTTGCCATCCCGGGGGTTCCGGGAGTCGGTGGCGACCACGTGGTAGTACGGCTTCTTCTTGGCGCCCGCGCGGGCAAGACGGAGGACAACGGCCATTGAATGCTCTCCAACAAACAGGAAACGTCTTAGGAAAGGGGTGGCGCTCTTAACGCCGCTCCCACTGGATTGTCAAGGAAGTTCGGGACCTTATATCGGACTCTCGGCCCCTGGCTCTGTCTCGCCGCGATTGGCGAGCTGCCCGCAGGCGCCGGCGATGTCCCGGCCCCTGTTCCTGCGGATGTAGGCGGCGACATGGCCGTCCGCGAGGATGGCGCGGAACTCCTCCGCCCGCTCCTCGCCGGTGGTGAGGAACCCCAGGCCGGGGTTCTCATTGTAGGGTATCAGGTTCACCTTCACCGGGATACCCTTCAGCAGCGCGATGAGCCGGTGCGCGTCCTCGTCCGCATCGTTGAAGCCCTTGATGAGGACGTACTCGAACGTGATCCGGCGGCCCTGGCGGAGCGGGAACTTCCGGCAGGCGTCCAGCAGGGCCTCGATGTTCCACTTGCGGTTGACGGGCATCGTCTTGCTGCGCTGCTCGTCGGTGCTCGCGTTGAGGGAGATGGCCAGCTTGACGTCCGTCTCCTTGCCGAAGCGCTCGATCATCGGCACCAGCCCCACGGTGGAGACGGTGATGTGCCGGTGGCTGAAGTTGGGCCCGTCCTCGGACTGGAGGATGCCGAGCGCCGTCTTCAGGTTCTCGAAGTTGTGCAGCGGCTCGCCCATCCCCATGAACACCAGGTTGGAGAGCGGCCGGAGCGTCTCGTGGCCCTCGTTCTTCCGGACCTCGCGGTTCACCGCGTGCACCTGGGCGACGATCTCCCCGGGGGTGAGGTTGCGCTTGAGCCCCATGGTGCCCGTCATGCAGAAGCCGCAGGCCATGGCGCAGCCCACCTGGGTGGACACACACAGCGTCCGGCGGTCCTCGGAGGGCATGTAGACGGACTCGATGAAGCGCCCGTCGCGCGTCTTCCACCGGTACTTGATGGTGCCGTCGGTGCTGCGCAGCTCGCAGTCCTTCACCAGAGGGACGATCTCCGCCCGCGTCCTGAGCTTCTCGCGCAGGGCCTTGGAGAGGTCCGTCATCTCGTCGAAGGACGTAGCGCCGCGCTGGTGCAGCCAGCGGTAGATCTGCGCGGTGCGAAAGGAGCGCTCCCCCAGCTCCTCGGTGACGAAGCGCGACAGCGCCTCCAGCGACAGGCTGGCCACGTCCACCAGCCGGGCGGGCGCGGGAGCCGGCAGCGGCTCGGTGACTGGCAGGGAGGTGGTGGAGGTCTCGGACATCGTCGTTGCGCTTAACGGTGGGCCCAGGAGCGTCCCTTCCCATATCTGGGCCCGGCAAGTCAAAGGAGCCCCTGCTCCCCTCCCCGCCTCGTGGACACTCCCCGGCCGTACACCTGAAAGAACAGCGGCCCGGGCCCGCGCCTTCTGCGCGCGGACACCGGGCCGGAGCGGCGGCCCCACCAGGGGGCGGGCCGGCTACTTCTGGTACGGGTAGGAGTGGATCTCCGTCTCCCGGAAGAAGTACGCGATCTCGATCTTCGCGTTCTCCAGGCTGTCGGAGCCGTGCACCGTGTTCTTGTCGATGCTGGTCGCGAAGTCCTTGCGGATGGTGCCCTCGGCCGCCTGGGCCGGGTTGGTGGCGCCCATGATGTCCCGGTTGGCCAGGACGGCGTTCTCACCCTCCAGCACCATCAGGACCACCGGGCCGGAGATCATGAACTGCACCAGGTCGTTGAAGAAAGGCCGGGCCTTGTGGACCGCGTAGAAGCCCTCGGCCTGCGCCTGGGACAGGTGCTGCAGGCGGATGGCGACCGGCTTCAGCCCCTTCTCCTCGAAGCGGCTGATGATCTTCCCGATGACGCCCTTCTCCAGGCCGTCCGGCTTGATGATGGACAGCGTACGCTCGATAGCCATGTGACTGGCTCCTTCTCGTGCTTGCGTTGGGGTTTAGCGCTTCTTCGGAGCGCCCCGCTTGAGGGCCTCCTGAAGGGTGGTGCCCAGCTCGGCGGGGCTGGCGGCCATCAGGATGCCCGCGGCCTCCATGGCCTTGATCTTCTCGGTGGCCGTGCCCTTGCCGCCGGAGATGATGGCGCCGGCATGGCCCATCCGCTTGCCCGGAGGCGCCGACTGGCCGGCGATGAACCCGGCGATGGGCTTGGTGAACTCGCGCGCCACGTACTCGGCGCCCTTCTCCTCCGCGTCGCCGCCGATCTCACCAATCATGATGACGGCGTCGGTGTCCGGGTCCGCGTTGAAGAGCTTGAGCACGTCCACGAAGTCCGTGCCGTTCACCGGGTCACCGCCGATGCCCACGGCGGTGGACTGGCCCAGGCCCAGCTGGGTGAGCTGGTGCACGGCCTCGTAGGTCAGCGTGCCGGAGCGGGACACCACGCCGATGCGGCCCGGCTTGTGGATGTGGCCCGGCATGATGCCGATCTTGCACTGCGCGCCGGGGGTGATGACGCCCGGGCAGTTGGGGCCGACCAGCCGGACGCCCGGCTTGTCCTGCAGGTAGCGCTTGGCGCGCACCATGTCGAGGACGGGGATGCCCTCGGTGATGGCGATGATGAGGGACACGCCCGCGTCGGCGGCCTCCATGATGGAGTCCGCGGCGAAGGGCGGCGGCACGAAGACGACGGACGTGTTCGCGCCCGTCTCCTTCACCGCCTCGGCCACCGTGTTGAACACGGGGACCTTGCCCTCGAAGGTCGTACCGCCCTTGCCCGGAGTCACGCCGGCGACGAGCTTCGTGCCGTACTCCAGCATCTGCTTCGCGTGGAACGAGCCCGCCGAGCCGGTGATGCCCTGGCAGAGGACCTTCGTGTTTTCGTTGACGAGAATGGCCATGGCGTTCTTTCCGGAAAGAGTGCGCGGGACTACTTCACCGCAGCGACGGCCTTCTCCGCCGCCTGACGCAGGTTGTCCGCCGGGGTGATCGCGAGCCCGGAGTTGCTCAGCAGCTCCTTGCCCTTCTCCACGTTGGTGCCTTCCAGCCGCACCACGAGCGGAACCTTGAGCTGGACCTCCTTCGCCGCGGCGATGATGCCCTCGGCGATGACGTCGCACTTCATGATGCCGCCGAAGATGTTGACCAGCACCGCCTTCACGGCCGGGTCGGCGAGGATCAGCTTGAACGCCGCGGTGACCTTCTCCTTGTTCGCGCCGCCGCCCACGTCCAGGAAGTTGGCGGGGCTGCCACCCACCAGCTTGATGGTGTCCATGGTGGCCATGGCGAGGCCCGCGCCGTTCACCATGCAGCCGATGTTGCCGTCGAGCGCGATGTAGGCCAGGTCCCACTCCTTGGCCTGGATCTCGCGGGGCTCCTCCTCGGCCAGGTCGCGGTACTCCAGCAGGTCCTTGTGCCGGTAGAGCGCGTTCTCGTCGAAGGTCACCTTCGCGTCGAGCGCGACCACGCCGCCATCCTTCAGGATGACCAGCGGGTTGATCTCCACCAGGGAGGCGTCCGTGTCGACGAACATCCGGTACAGCGCCGAGCAGAACTGGACGAACTTGTTCACCGTCGGGCCCGTCAGGCCCAGCCCGAAGGCCAGCTTGCGGCCCTGGAAGTCCTGGAAGCCCACGGCGGGGTCCACCGACTCCTTGAGGATCTTCTCCGGGTGCTTCTCCGCGACCTCTTCAATCTCCACGCCGCCTTCGCGGGAGGCCATGAAGGTGATGCGGCTGGTGGCGCGGTCCAGCGTCACGCCCAGGTAGAGCTCCTGGCCAATGGCCAGTCCCTCTTCGATGTAGACCTTGTGGACCGTCTGGCCTTCCGGCCCGGTCTGGATGGTCTTGAGCTTCATGCCAAGCATCTGCTTGGCCAGCTCCTTGGCTTCCGCGGGGCTCTTGGCCAGCTTCACGCCGCCGCCCTTGCCGCGGCCACCCGCGTGGATCTGGGCCTTCACGACGACCACGGAAGTGCCGAGCTCCTTCGCGGCGGCCTCCGCGTCGTTGGCGGAAACGGCGAGGATGCCCTTCGGCGTGGGCACGCCGTACTTCCGGAAGATTTCCTTGCCCTGGTACTCGTGGATCTTCATCGAGGCTCCGGTGGAGACGAGGGGAGACAGCCTGAGAGAGGCGTCAGCGCCGGGCCCTCATTGCGCAGAAAACGACGGAGTGCAAGACCGTTTGACCCCGAGCAACCCTCACCGTCCGACAGGGTGCACGGCGAATAACCAGGGATGTCCGCGAAGATGAGCCGACCTTCACATCCATCCCGCCCCCCAAACGACGACGGCCCCACCCGGCGCCCCACCTGGACGCCGGCCTGGGGCCGCTCGACGTTGCATGAGACCCGGAGGACGGGGGCGTCCTAGCCCGGGCCGCCGCCGTGTCCCTTGCTGGTCTCGTCCTGGAAGAAGATGTCCTTGATGGTCAGCTTCGCCACCTCGCGGTTCATCATCGCGATGGACGTGACGAGCGGAATCTCCTTCGGGCAGACCTTCACGCAGTTCTGCGCCTTGCCACAGTCCTGGACGCCGCCCGGCCCCATGAGCGAGCGCACGCGCTCCTCGGCGTTCATCCTGCCCGTGGGGTTCATGTTGAACAGGCGGGCCTGGCTGATGGCCGCCGCGCCGACGAAGTCGTTCCCCTGCGTCACCTGGGGGCACGCCTCCAGGCAGCTTCCGCAGGTGATGCACGTGGACAGCACGTACATCACCGACTGGTCCTGGGAGGACTGGCGCGGGCCGGGGCCCAGGTTGTGCGTGCCGTCGACGGGCACCCAGCCCTTGATGCGCTTGAGCGCGTCGAACATGCGGTCGCGGTTCACCGTGAGGTCGCGCACCACGGGGAACTTGCTCATGGGCTCGAGCGTGATCGGCTGCTCCAGCTTGTCGATCAGCGCCGAGCAGGCCATGCGCACGCGGCCGTTGATGTTCATGGCGCAGCTTCCGCAGACCTCCTCGAGGCAGGCGGCGTCCCAGATCACCGGGGCCACCTTCTTGCCCTCCACGGTGACGGGGTTGCGCTGAATCTCCATCAGGCACGAGATGACGTTGGCGCCCTTCGCATAGGGGACCTTGAACTCATCGAAGTGGCCTGGCTTCGCGGGATCATCCTGCCGCCAGATGCGGAAGGTGACGGTCTTGGTGGTGACAGCGGATGCTTGTGCAGTGTCCATGTGGCTCGACCCTTCACTTCCAATTCAGTTGAGGCGGCGCCGGGTTCCGGCGTGGCGCCGCCAGAATGGTTCCCGTCTCAGGCGTACCAGCGCGGCTCGGGGTCCAGCACGGGCGTGGCGATGGGCTCGTAGTGGATCTTCGGACCGGCCTCGCTGTACGTGGCGATGGTCGTCTTGGCCCACTTCTCGTGGCGCTCGCGCCACAGCTTCATCCACTCGGGATCCTGCGTCGGGTCCTTCGTCTTGGGCTCGGGGAGCGAGAAGTCCGGCTTGTAGTGGGCGCCGCGGCTCTCGTCGCGCAGCAGCGCGCTGGTGGCGATGACCTCGCCCAGCTCGAACATGTTCCACAGCTGGTTGGTGTACGACAGCGCGCGGTTGGCCACGTTGCCCGTGTCCAGCACGTTGACGTTCTTCCAGCGCTCCTTGAGCTCCCGGATCTTCTCGACCGTCTTCTTCAGGCGGTCGTTGTAGCGGACGACGGTGCAGTTCTCCGTCATCGTGTCGCCCAGCTCCTTGGCGAGCGAGTACGGATTCTCCGTCCCGTTCATCTTCAGGATGCCGTTGAACCGCTCCTGCCAGTACTGCTTCGCCGCCTGGAAGTGCTTCTCCGGCATGGCCGCCGCGCTGGTGGACTGGCTCTTGGCGAAGGACGTCATGGCCGGGCCGCCGATCATGCCCGAGTAGATGCACGACAGCAGCGAGTTGGCGCCCAGGCGGTTGGCGCCGTGGAAGGCGTAGTCCGCCTCACCGGCGGCGTAGAGGCCGGGGATGGTGGTGGACTGGTTCTTGGGGCTGCCCTCTGCCGGCGTCTGCGTCTTCGGGTCGGCCTCGAAGTTCACGAACAGGCCGCCCATGGAGTAGTGCATGCCCGGGAAGATGACCATGGGCACCTTGCGCGGGTCGTCACCGACGAACTTCTCGTAGATCTCCATGACGCCCTTGATCTTGGCGTCGAGCACGGGCGCGGGGATGTGCGTGACGTCCAGGTAGACGCCGTCCCGGCCGCCGATGCCCATGCCCAGCTCGCGGCAGACCATGAAGATCTCGCGGGTGGCCACGTCGCGCGGCACCAGGTTCTTGTACTTGGGGTACTTCTCCTCAAGGAAGTACCAGCGCTCCGCCTCCGGGATCTGCTGGGGAGGACGGGTGTCCCCCTTCTTGCGCGGCACCCAGACGCGGCCGCCCTCGCCGCGCACCGACTCGCTCATCAGGCGGAGCTTGTCCTCGCCGGGAATCGACGTGGGGTGCACCTGGATGAACTCGCCGTTGGCGTACTGCGCGCCCTCCATGTAGGCGCGGCCCGCGGCGGTGCCGGTGTTGATGATGGAGTTGGTGGAGCGCCCGAAGACGATGCCCGGACCACCCGTGGCCAGGCAGACCGCCTCGGCCGGGAAGGTGCGGATCTCCATGGTGCGCAGGTCGACCGCCACGCTGCCGATGCAGCGCCCGGTGTCGTCCTTCACCATGCCGAGCCACTCCCAGTACTCGTACTTGGTGACCTTGCCCTCGGCCTCATAGCGGCGCACCTGCTCGTCCAGCGCGTAGAGCAGCTGCTGTCCGGTGGTGGCGCCGGCGAAGGCCGTGCGGTGGTGCAGCGTGCCGCCGAAGCGGCGGAAGTCGAGCAGGCCTTCCGGGGTGCGGTTGAACGTCACGCCCATGCGGTCGAGCAGGTAGATGATGCCCGGCGCCGCGTAGCACATGCCCTTCACGGACACCTGCTCCGCGAGGAAGTCGCCGCCGCGCAGCGTGTCCTTCACGTGGATGTCCGGGTGATCACCTTCGCCCTTGGTGTTCACCGCGCCGTTGATGCCGCCCTGGGCACACACGGAATGGGAACGCTTGACCGGGACGAGCGAGAGCACATCCACATGGTGACCCGCCTCCGCGAGCTTGATCGTCGTCATCAGCCCGGCGAGACCGCCGCCCACCACCGTGAACCGCGCTGCTGCTGCCATCATCGTCTCCTTGACTGCCGGACGGCCGGGCTCTGCTCCCGTGAGCCGACCCGCCAGATGGCGCGCCAGGGCCCGGACATCCCGTGCGAGTTCTACAGGCTAGTTAACTTGGTGAAAACGCGCTGCAATGATGGCGTTCGGGGGGATTAGCCCGCGTCATCCACAGCATCAGGCCCGGACCCGCCGGTTCTCCCGGCGGGCCGCAGGTGCCCGTCCAGCGACTACAGCTTGACGGAGTCGACCGTCTTCTTGACCGACTGGAAGGACTTCTCCAGGCTGGCCTTCTCCTCGGCGTTGAGCTCGACGGTGTGGATCTTCTCCACGCCGCCCGCGCCGATCTGCACCGGCACGCCGAAGAAGTAGCCGCTGATGCCGTACTGGCCCTCGAGGAGGGCGGCGGCCGGCAGCACGCGCTTGCGATCCAGCAGGAAGCTCTCCGCCATGGCGATGGCGGACGCGGCGGGACCGAAGTAGGCGCTGCCCGTCTTGTACAGCCCCACCAGCTCCGCGCCACCCTCACGGGTGCGCTTGATGATGGCGTCCAGCTTGTCCTTGGCGATCAGCTCCGTCAGGGGTACGCCGCCCACGGTGCTGTGGCGGACGAGCGGGACCATGTCGTCGCCGTGGCCGCCCAGGACCAGGGCCTCCACGTCACGGATGGAGCAGCCGAGCGCCTCGGCGACGAAGCACTTGAAGCGGCTGGTGTCCAGCACGCCCGCCATGCCCGCCACCATGTGCTTGGGCAGGCCGGAGATCTTGTGGAGCGCGTACACCATCGCGTCCAGCGGGTTGGCCACGTTGATCACGAAGGCGTTGGGGGCGTGCTGCTTGATGTTGCCCGCCACGTCCGTCATGATCTTCAGGTTGATGTCGAGCAGGTCCTCGCGGGACATGCCCGGCTTCCGCGGAACGCCGGCGGTGATGATGATGACGTCCGAGCCGGCCACGTCCTTCCAGTCGGTGGAGCCCGTCACCCGGCAGTCATAACCGTCGACGGCGGACAGCTGGTTGATGTCCAGCGCCTTGCCCTTGACCAGCCCCTCGGCCGCCGGGATGTCGAAGAGCACCACGTCACCGAGCGACTTCTGCACGGCGAGCAGCGCCAGGTTGCCGCCGATCTGACCGCCGCCGATGAGGCTGATCTTCTTCTTGCCATTCTGAGCCATGGATTCGCTTCTCCCTGGTCCCCCAGGAGGGGACTACATGTTCTTGATGATGGCCTGCCCGAACTCGGAGCACTTCACCTCGGACACCCCGCTCTGCCCCTCCTGCTTCATCAGGCGGGCGAAGTCGTAGGTCACCGTCTTGGCGGCGATCGCGCGGTCCATGCCCTGGATCATCAGGTCCGCCGCCTCGTGCCATCCCAGGTGACGGAACATCATCTCACCGGAGAGGATGACGGAGCCCGGGTTCACCTTGTCCTGATCCGCGTACTTGGGCGCGGTGCCGTGCGTGGCCTCGAACACGGCGTGGCCCGTGACGTAGTTGATGTTGCCGCCCGGCGCGATGCCGATGCCGCCCACCTGCGCCGCCAGCGCGTCCGACAGGTAGTCGCCGTTGAGGTTCAGCGTGGCGATGACGTCGAACTCGTCCGGGCGCGTGAGGACCTGCTGCAGGGTGATGTCCGCGATGGAGTCCTTGATCAGGATCTTCCCGGCGGCCAGCGCGGCCTTCTGCTCCGCGTTGGCGGCCTCCTCGCCCTTGGCGGCCTTGGTGGCCTCCCACTGGTCCCAGGTGTAGACCTTGTCACCGAACTCCTTGGCCGCCAGCTCGTAACCCCACTTGCGGAAGGCGCCCTCGGTGAACTTCATGATGTTGCCCTTGTGGACCAGGGTGACGCTCTTGCGCTTGTGGTCCACGGCGTACTGGATGGCGGCGCGGATCAGCCGGCCGCTGCCCTCCTCCGACACCGGCTTCAGGCCCACGCCCACGTTGGTGGGGAAGCGGATCTTCCCGAACTCCTTGGGGAACTCCTGCTTCAGCATGGCCAGGAACTTCTCCGCCGAGGCCGAGCCCGCCTCGAACTCGATGCCGGCATAGATGTCCTCCGTGTTCTCACGGAAGATGGTCATGTCGACCTTCTCCGGCGTCTTCACGGGGCTGGGCACGCCCTTGAAGTAGCGCACGGGGCGCAGGCAGACGTACAGGTCCAGCATCTGGCGCAGCGCCACGTTCAGCGAGCGGATGCCGCCGCCCACCGGCGTCGTCAGCGGGCCCTTGATGCCGACCAGGTAGGTGCGGAAGGCCTCGACCGTCTCATCGGGAAGCCAGTTGTTGACCTTGTTGAAGGCCTTCTCGCCGGCGAGGACCTCGTGCCAGGCGATCTTCTTCTTGCCCTTGTAGGCCTTCTCCACCGCGGCGTCGAACACCGCCTGGGACGCACGCCAGATATCGCGGCCGGTGCCGTCGCCCTCGATGAAGGGGATGATCGGGTTGTCCGGGACGGACAGCTTGCCGCTCTGCAGGGAGATCTTCTCTCCGGATGACGGGGGCGCCATGGATGTGCTCCTGAGAAGGTGTGACCGTGTAAGAATCGGCGCGGGATAGTCGAGAACCCGCTTCCTGACGTCAAGGAGTTTGGCCACGCGCTCGGATGGAACGACTTATCGGAGCCAGCGGCCGGGCGCGGCAATGACGGCGCCCCTCGACACGCGCACGGCACACCCCGCCGGCATTCCCGCGCGTGGAACGAAAAAGGAGGGCCTGGCCGCAGGGGCCCGCCCTCCCGTCCTGCATCCATGGATCAGCCGCGGGCTCGCAAGCCCACCCGGCCTACCAACTCAGCATGCCCGGCGGGGGCAGCTCCACCGTCACGGTGAGGCCCTGCTCCGCGTCGCTCGCCACCGTCAACGTCCCGCCGATGGCCTCCGTCAACTCCCGGGCCCTCGCGAGCTTGCGGTGCAGCGGCCCCACCAGCATCGGTGACAGGAGGACGGCCTGGAGCTCCCGCGCGGAGAGCCGCGCCCCGGAGACCTGGAACTGGAAGCGCGACGGCAGCTCTCCGAAGTCATCCGCGGGCTCCACCACCACGCGAACGCCCTGCCCGTCCGCCGCGTCCGCGGCGTGCGCCAACAGCAACAACACCACCTGCTGGAGCCGGCGGTGGCTGACGTGCGCCGGGACGGGCTCCTCGGGCAGCTCCAGCGAGAGCTGGATTCCGCGTAAGCGTCGCGTCGCGGAGAGGAGCTCCACCGCATTACAGACAACATCCGCCACGTCCACGCGGAGTACGTCTGGTCCATCCACCGACGCCAGCATCGCCGCGCGCTCGTTGAGCGTTCGTTGGACCTGCTCGAAGGTCTCCGCTCCTCTCACGGCGTTCACGACAGCGCTCATCCCTCTCACCTCTCGCTGGCAGTTCTGGTGAGACTGTACCCGCGGCGTCTGACGATCTCCATTTCACTACGAGAAAGTCCGCACACGCTGCTTGACTTATGACATTACAGCCGCGCGACATTCTGGCCGTATGAGTGCGCGCTCGCAGCACCGCTTCGCGAGACTTGGAAATGGGCTGTTGTCATCTGCGACCCACGGACGTCCATTCCGCCAGCCAGAAAACAGCCTGACTGCACAAATCCGATTTGACTGTTCCTCGGGAATCCGTATGATGCGGACCTATAGCGATTCGCCGCCTAACGCGGGCCCGCTGGAGCAGGGAGGAACTACTGTGCTTGCCATCTCAACGACTGCCTCGAGCGTTCCTCAGCACCGGAGAAGGGGGCGCCTTGTCATGGAAGGGGGAAACCCGCTCTCCGACCGTCGGTCGGTGGAGTTCCGCAGTCGTGACGCTCTATTCAATGTGATTCCGCTCCCGCCCGCCGAGGCGGCGCTGGATGACTCGGGCTACTCCCTGCACGGGACCGGCGTTGACGCCATCACCTGCTCCGTGGGCACGCCGGACGGTGTCATCGGCGTGGTGACGCGCCTGAGCCCCACCGTGGTGTGGGTGATGCCCCAGGGCAAGGTGGAGGCGTTGGAGCACCGCACCTTCCCCATCTATCTGTCGGGCTGTGGTGTGACGCTGGGCCCCATCCACGGCGCCTTCATCCGCACGGACGCGGAGACGGCCAGCGCACCCGTGGGGCTGCAGCTGGTGAGCGTCTCCCTGGAGCAGGGCCGGCAGATTCTGTCGCTCCTGGCGGACGCGCTGAAGCGGGGCGTGGCGGAGCCCGCGGCGTCGGCCCTGCCGGTGCAGGACACCATCGACGAGGTCGAGCGCATCCGCGCCATCCTCATGGCCATCAGCACCGGCGGCAACAAGGGCGTGCTGCGCCGCATGGGCCGCACCGTCCGCGTCGTCCTCCAGCGCCTGTCGCCGGATTCGCGCCGCCTGGAGTGGCACGCCGAGGACCCGGACGTGGACTGGGGCGAGGCGCCCTACGACATCGACGTCATCGGCCACAACAGCGCGCACCGCATGAAGCTGGAAGTGGGCACGGCGGACGGCCACCGGCTCATCACCCCGATGCCGGACGTGCTCTTCCGCATCCGTCACCGCTGGCACCGCCGCATCGCGGCCCCCGAGGGCGTGCGGGTGACGTTCCACCACCCGCTGTGGCGCGAGCTGGGTGAGATGGAGCGCTCGGTGGCGGACCTGTCCTTCTCCGGCCTGTGCATCCGCTGCCGTCCGGAGGACCTGCTCTTCCCCGGCCTGCTGCCGCCGCTGCTCGAGCTGCACACCCACGACGGCCAGTCCATCAGCCTGCGGGGCGAGGTGCGCTACGTCACCAGCCCGCGCGCGGACGGGACGGTGCTGTGCGGCCTGAGCGTGGCGCCCTACTCCTCCGAGGAGGCGCGCTGGGTCCGCTACATCTCCCAGACGGCCAACCCCAACACCTGCACCGCCGACCAGCAGCTCGAGGGCCTCTGGGACGTCTTCAACCTCTCCGGCTTCTTCAGCCTCGCGGGCAAGCCGTCCGAGGAGTTCGACCGCCTGAAGAAGGAATTCGCCTTCATGGCGAAGCGCTCGGCGGAAGTTCCCCAGCTCTTCTGTCAGGCCGTGTGGCCCTCGGAGCGCGGCCCCGAGGCGACGCTCTCCTCGATGAAGGCGTACCAGCACACCTGGCTCATCCACCAGGTGGCGAAGCGCCCGGGCAAGCCGGCGGTCAGGGGACTGGAGCCGGGCCGCATCATGCACGACCTGTACGTGCGCTGCTTCGAGCACCCCCAGAGCGACCCTGACTTCCGCTGGTTCCTGGCGTACGCCGAGGGGCTCAACCCCTGGATTTCGCGGGCGCACGTCCGCTACGCCGAGCGCTACATGGCGCTCAACCCGGACCTGGCCTACTCGCGTCAGGTCCACATGCTGGAGGTCTTCACCTCCGAGCAGACGGGCCGCCTGCACGAGGGCATCTCCATTGGCCCGGCGACGTCCGCCGAGCTGACGCTGCTCACCACGTCCATCGCCCGCACGCGGCCCTCCTGCTACGTGGAGGCGCTCGACTTCACGCGCGACCGCATTGACATGCGCGCCGTCCAGGGTCAGTGGGGCGGGTTCGGCCTGGAGCGTGAGCGCGAGGTGCTGGTGGCGCGGCGCAACGGGGTGGCCGTGGCCGCCGTCGTCCTGGACCTGGGCCAGCAGGGCCTGAACCTCTACAGCCTGCTCGACATGGCGCGGCTGTTCCCCCTGAGCGACGCGGGGCCGTCGACCTACGTCGCCCTCGTGGATGCGGCGCGCCGCTGGTACGCCGCCCGCAACCGCCGCTCGTTCCACTATCTCTGTGAGGACGAGGGCGGGCAGTACGTACAGGAGGCCGGCATCCGCTCCGGACCGGACCCGTACCTGTGGATCATCTCCGCGAAGCTGATCCCCGACTATCTCGAACACATCAGTGAAGTCTCCATCGGGCGTCGCAACGCGCCCAACACTCGCCAGGGGTAACGAACATGAGCAAGCAACTCGTGGAGGAGCTGTACACCCATCACCTGACCTCGGTCCGAGAGCGCATCAAGACGGACTCCAAGCTGAAGGCCCTGCTGGACGAGAAGGCCGATCCCGCGCTCTTCGAGGCGTTCCTCATCACGTGGAACTCCCTGGGCGTCTACATGACGGAGCCGGTGGACGGCTGGATTCGCCGCGCGGGTGAGGCCACCGTCAAGGTGGGCCTGGACGACGTGGGCCAGAAGCTCATCGCCCACGCCAAGCACGAGGCCGGCCACCACCTGATGATGATCGAGGACGCCAAGCACCTGGTGGCCCGGTGGAACGAGCGCCGCAACCCCAAGCTGGACGCCGAGGAGCTGATGGCCCAGCCGCCCACGCAGGCCATGAAGGAGTACCGGGAGATTCACGAGGACACCATCGCCGGAGCCATGCCGGCGGCGCAGGTGGCCATCGAGTACGAAATCGAGAGCCTCTCCACCATCATCGGCCCCCCGCTGCTGGAGCAAGCCAAGCGCGTCTGCGGCGAGGAGATCCTCCAGGGCATGTCCTTCCTGAAGGAGCACACGGAGATCGACGTGGGCCACACCGCGCTCAACGAGGTGATGCTGGGCAAGCTCCTGTCGCAGGTCCCGGACAAGGCGCCCCTCATCGCGAAGACGGGTGCGAGCGCGCTCGACATCTACCTGCGCTTCCTGGGCGACTGCGTGGATCGCGCCGGCAAGCTGGTCCAGGCCGCCGCGGCCTGAGCCTCGTAACAACGACGTTCCAGGCGCCCCGGCCCGGGCGCCCACCTGCCGAGACACCTCCGCGCGCGCCGCTTCAGCCCGCCCGCCGGACCTCCGCGCGATTCACCCGCGTGTGAGGACGGACGCGGCCCTTGAGCGAGCCCAGGAGGGGGCCTCGCGTCCCGCCACCGGACACGCCGTACACGTAGTGGTCCGGGCGGAGCACCACGAGGTCGGCCCCGTACTGCGCGAACCACGCGCCCAGGCGGCCCTCCAGGTCCACCACCGCATCCGGCCCGCAGGCTCCTGCCCGCGCGGCCGGTGCCACCCGCAGCCACCGCGCGCCCAGCTCGTCCGCCAGCGCCTGCGCCTCGCGCTGGGCCTCCTGGGGCGCGCCGGGGCGCGTGAGCACCACGAAGCCCTCGCCCAGGCAGTCGTCCAGCAGCGCCGTCGTGCCGTCCGGCCGCTCCACGCTCGGCTGCGGGAAGTAGGAGCCCTGCGGCGCGCCCCCCTTCCCGCGGGCGGTGCCCACCATGAATCCCCGCCGCAGCGGCAGCTGCGGCTTCGCCTTGTACTGGCGGATGAAGTCCCCCGTCACCGGCAGCCGGTAGAGTATCTGGATGAGCGCGTTGCGCGCGCGGGCCGTCACCCGTCCGCCGGACATCATCACCCGGCCCATGGCGTCCGAGCCGCGGATGATCTCCGCCACGTGGCCCCGCCGCTCCACCTCGTAGGTGTCGAGCAGGTCCGCATCCGCCGCGCCCCCGAGCACCATCCCCAGCTTCCAGGACACGTTCGCCGCGTCACGGAGGCCCGCGCACAGGCCCTGCCCGAGGAACGGCGGCATCAGGTGGGCCGCATCCCCCAGGAGGAACACGCGCCCCACGCGCCACTTCTCGGACATCCGGCTGTGGTACGAGAAGATCTTCACCGAGTCGAGCTCCACGGTCGACAGGTCCACGTAGTGGCCGATGATGCGCCGCACGTTGTCGAGCTCGCGCGCTTCCTTCAGGTTCGCGTCCGGCTCCAGGATGACGTCCATCCGGATCTCATCATCGGAGGTCCGCGCGATGAAGCCACGGCGCACCGGGCCACACAGGTAGCTGGCAATCTCCGGCTTCGGGGACGCCGTCTTCACGGTGATGGCCAGCGAGTGCTCCAGCGCCGTCGTCCCTTCCAGCTTCAGGCCCAGCCGCCGGCGAATGGAGCTGTGCGCGCCATCACACGCGAGCAGGTAGCGCGCCCGCACGTTGACCGCGCGCTGCTCCGACAGGCTCGTCACGCGCACGGTGATGCCGTCTTCGTCCTGGACGAAGGACTCCACCTCGTGGCCCAGCCACAGCGTCACGTGCGGGAAGCGCTGCATCCCCCGCCGCAGCGCCGCCTCCATGCGCGGCTGCTGGAAGAAGGCGGCCGGGACGTAGCCGAAGGGCCGGTCCAACCCGAGGAAGTCCACCTCCGCCAGGGAGCGGAGCGAGTCGTTCAGGTACTGGAGCCGCTTGCACGGGAAGAACCCCGGGCCGAGGTCCCCCACCAGCCCCGCCGACTGGAAGATGCGCTGGCCCTCGTCATCCAGGCTGAAGGCGCGCGACTGACCATGCGGCGTGGACTCCCGCTCCACCACCAGCGTCCGCACCCCCTGCTGTCCCAGGAGGTTCGCGGCCATCGCCCCGACCGGACCACAACCCACGATGATGACATCAACGGATTCCGGAGCCATCTATCCCTCTCGCTGTGAGCGCACGTACCGAGCTGCGTTTGCGACATCATAATATCAAAACAACCAAACATTCCTCTCGCAAAAATGATTCACAGGACCTACCTGGAGTCATCCTGGACAGCATCGGCGAGAAATACTCACGGGTCCTGGAATGCCCTGCGCCCCTCGGAGAGCGGCGTCATTCACAACCCTCCCCTTGCGCTGTCTCTTCAACTCTTCAACGCGTGAGGTGAAAATCCTTGCATGTTTGAGTTTTGACCTTGAGGTTGAAAGGTTGCAGCCGTATCAGCAATCGCCAGCGGCTTCGCGCGCGGCCAGCGCAAGAATGGCCACCCTCCCCGGACTCCTGCAGGAATTGCGTGCCCCACCTCGTGGGGCAGGCGACCACCCAGGTAGCCGACAGGCCACCACCGCATCTGAAAGATGGCGACCAGGTCCCGGGGTTGTGACGGCGGCCCATGTCGGGAAACCGGCACTGACGCCCTGCTTCAACGCACAGCGTCGTGATTTTCCCGATTTGAAGAGGTCGGATGGCCGCGAACACTGCGGCGCGAAGGAGCACGCACATGGAATGGCTTGAGTTCTCCCGCTGGTCCCCGGAGGTGGAGCAGCAACTGTCGATGCAGGCGGCGCGGCTGGGCGCATCCGGCCACTGCCGGGCGGCATCCCCCCGAAGGCCGGGCGCCGGCGCCACGGTGTCGGCCACCTGCCGGCTGAGCACCATGCTGCGGCAGTTCCCCCGCACCAACCCCTGGGGCCACCCCGCTTCCGAGTGCTGAGGCGCTCCCCCCTGGAGACGGAGCGAGCCGGCCGGAGTCAGCGGGGTTCGTGCTCGCGCAGCACCGTGCGCTCCACCTTGCCCATGGCGTTGCGAGGCAACGCCTCCAGCCAGGCGAAGCGCGCGGGCACCTTGAAGCCCGCAAGGGAGCGCCGGCACCAGGCCTCCAGCGCCTCCCCCCCGGGCCGCTCGTGGCCCGGGCGCGCGACGACAAAGGCCACGGGCACCTCGCCCCAGCGGTCGTCCGGGAAGCCCACCACGGCGGCTTCCCGCACTGCGGGGTGGTCGAGGAGCACCGCCTCCACCTCCGCCGGGTAGATATTCTCGCCACCCCGCACGACGAGGTCCGTGCGGCGCGACAGCACGGTGAGGCGGCCTCGCCCGTCCAGCACGCCCATGTCCTTCGTGTGCAGCCAGCCGTCGCGCAGGGTGTCCCGCGTGGCCTCCGGCCGGCTCCAGTACCCAGCCATCACCGTGGGCGCCCGCACCTCGATTTCCCCCTCTTCCTCGGGGCCGCAGACGCTCCCGTCCTCTCGGACGATACGGACCTCGACGCCCGGCAGCGGCATGCCCGCGGTGCGGCCATCGGCGTCGGCCGGGCGCTCGGTCGCCACTTGAGAGCAGGCCTCCGTCAGGCCGTAGGTCTGCAAGGCCCGCAGGCCGGCGGCCTTCGCCCGCGTCAGCAGCGGCACGGGCACCGGGCCTCCACCAATCAGCGCGAGCGCGAAGGACGCGGGCATCGGCCGGTCGCCTCGCGCGTCCAGCACGCGCTCCAGCGTGGTGGCGACGAGGCTCACATGGGAGACGCCCTCCACGTCGATGGCCCGGTTCGCGGCGTCGGCGTCGAACCGCTCATGGAGGACCAGACAGCCCCCCTCGTACGCGGTGCGGGTGAGCATCGCGATGCCCCCCACATGGAAGAGCGGCAGTGTCCCCAGCCAGCGCGGCCCGGAATGCGCGCCCAGGTTGGCCGCCGAGGCACGCGCCGACGCGCGGAAGTTCCCCTCCGTCAGCACGGCCCCCTTGGGCCTCCCGGTGGTGCCACTGGTGAAGAGCACCACCCGGGGTGAGGCCGGCTCGCGGGGCGCGCATGTGCCCGAGCCCTCGGTGACGGCGTCCGCGAAGGACTCCAGCGCGCGCGCGCCGGGCAGGCGGGACAGGAAGGGCTCCAGGGCGAGCGTCAGGTGGGGATGGATGTCCTCCACCATCGGCGCGAGCTCCGAGGCCGTGAGACGGGCATTGAGTGGTGCCAGCACCGCGCCGAGCCGCCCCAGCGCCCAGAAGAGAAACACGGAGGCCGCGTGGTTCGTGGCCAGCGAGGCGACCCGCGCCCCCGCGCCAACGCCGTGGCCTTCGAGCGCCGCCACCCACCGCGCCACCTCCGCGTCCAGCGCGCGATACGACCAGGTGCTGCCGGCGAAGGTCAGCGCCTCCGCGTCCGGGTGGTTGCGAGCACCTTCACGAATGGGACATGGCAGGAACGGCATCGCTTCACCTCGGGCGCGCCAATGAAGCCCGCCCCCTCCAGCGTGTGAGCGGCGTCCGCGCCCACGCCTCCGTCACACCAGGGACTGGGTATTCAGCCCGAGGCCAGGGACTCCCGACAGGCGGATGACGCCCTGTCGCGGCCGGTACGGGTGGTCCTCCGGCTCCTTCGCCAGCAGGCGCCCCACCGCGAGCCCGGATGCCAGCACTCCGGATGGAAGCGCTACGGCCAGATGCGCCGCGCCCGCGCGAGCCACCACGCCGTCAATGGAGCTCGTGACGTAGGCCTGCATCCCCAGCCGCGCCGCCCGCATCGCGACGACCAGGCACGGGAGGAGCCCCCCCAGCACCATCGGCTTGAGCACCACCGCGCCGACCGCCGGGCCTCCCCCCAGCAGCGGGTCCACCGTCAGCAGGGCGCGCAGCGCGTCCGGCGAGCTCAGCGACTCATCCGCGGCCACCATGCACGGCGCCCGCCGCTGGACGCGCCACAGCGCCGCGAGGTCGTCGGGGGGAGTGGGCTGCTCCACCAGCTCCAGGCCGTACCAGCCCAGCCGGTCCAGGGCGCGCTTGGCGTCGGGCTCGGACCAGCCCCCGTTCGCATCCAGGCGGAGCTTCACGTCCGGACCCACCGCCTCGCGCACTGCCTTCACCCGGGCCTCGTCGACGTCCAGCGGCCGGCCCGCGACCTTCAGCTTCAGCGTCCCAAAGCCCGCGGCCACGGCCTGGCGCGCCTCCTCCGCCAGGGCGTCGATGTCATCGGCGCCCAGCAGCGCATTGACGGCCACCTCCGACCGGGCCTCCTCCGCGAGCAGCCAACACAGGGGCACCCCCTGCCGCTGCGCGAGCAGATCCAGCAGCGCCAGCTCCAGGGCGTGCTCCGCGGCGGGCACGGGCCCCTGCGGCGTCGTCTGCCGCGAGCGGATCCGCACGCCCTCGCCTCGGGCCACGGCCGGCGGGAACGGGGACAACGTGTCCTCGATGGCCCGGACCGTGTCCCCGAGAAACTGCCCCTTGAGCTCCGAGAGCCAGGCGCTCAACGTCGCGCCGCAGTCGGCGAGGGACTCGGTGCCGAAGGCGGGCAGCGGCATCGCCTCGCCCAGCCCCTCGCGGCCGTCCTCGTCTACGACTCGGATGATGAAGCCTTCGCGTACCGTGTGCGCGCCCTGGGACGTCTTCAGGGGCTGACGCAGCTCCAACCGGTGGGGGATGAGCGAAACCTGGGCAATCCGCATGGACTCACATCATCTCAGGTAGAGGCCCAGCGCGAACAGCATGCCGAACACGAGCTGCAGCTTCGCCGTGGCCCCCAGGGCCGGATTCAGCGCCGCGCCTTCGGATTTCAGCACCTGTTTCAGCGGAGGCACCGCCAGCGGCAGGCTCAGCAGGCACAGGAAGACCCAGGGGCTGGCCAGCTTCAACGCGAACATGACGAAGGGCGTGGCGAAGGAGAGCGCCAGCAGCAGCACGTACTCCGCCTTGCCCATGCCCGTGCCGAAGCGCACGGCCAGGGTGCGCTTGCCCGCCTTCACGTCCGTCGTCACGTCCCGCAGGTTGTTGACGACGATGAGCATGGTGCCGCTGGCGCCCACCGGCACCGCGGCCCACCACGCGGCCGGGTCCACCGTCCCCGCCTGGACGTAGTAGGTGCCCGTCACCGCCACCAGCCCGAAGAAGATGAAGACGAAGAGGTCGCCCAGGCCGTTGTACCCCAGGGGAAAGGGGCCTCCGGTGTACGCGTAGCCGCACAGCAGCGACGCCACGCCGATGGCGATGATGGGCCAGCCGCCCACCATGAGCAGGTAGAGCCCCACCGCCGTGGCCAGCGCGAAGCACACCGCGGCGCCCGCCAGCACCGTCCCCGGCGCGATGAGGCCACTCTGCGTCACCCGCTGCGGCCCGAGGCGCTCGTGCGTGTCCGCGCCCTTCTTGAAGTCGTAGTAGTCGTTGATGAAGTTGGTGCCAATCTGGATGAGCACCGCGCCCATCAGCGCGGCCAGCGCGGGCAGCCACCGCCCCACGCCCGAGCCGAACGCGAGCCCCGTGCCCACCGCCACCGGCACCAGCGCCGCCGTCAGCGTCTTGGGCCGCGCCGCCATCACCCAGTGCTTCACCCCGGGCCGCGGCTTCACCGACAGCGGGCCCGGCGCCGGTACCGAGGTGCTCACGAAGTCACCCTGCCCTCACCCACCGCGGCGGCGCTGTCGAACTGCGGCGCCTCGTACCAGGGGGTCTGGAGGAAACCCAGGACCTCACGGGCGTAGGCCTCCGGGGCCTCCAGGTGCGGCGCGTGGCCGCAGCCCTCGAAGGCGTGGCGCCACACCACCGGCAGCTCGGCGGCCATGCGGCGGGCGAGCTGGGTGAACTTCGCGTCCTCGGCGCCCGTCAGCAGCAGCGTGGGCAGCCGCTGGGCGTGGAGCTCCGGCCAGAAGTCCGGCTGGACGCCCAGGCCCAGGCACTCCAGCGCACCCGCGAACCCCTCTGGCGTCCCCGCACAGCGCTGCGCGCGCAGCACATCCTGGCGCTCCCGGGGAAGCCGGCGCAGGCCATCGAACAGCGGGAGCTGCTCCCACCGGTCCACGAAGGCCTCCACGCCCCGCGTCCGGATGAACGTCGCGAGCTGCCCGTCCGCCTCGCGCCGCGCCGCGCGCTCCTGGCGCCGGTGCAGGCCCGGAGAGCCACTCTCCATGATGAGCCGTCCAAAGCGGTCCGGCGCGCGCACCGCCGCGGCGAGCGCCACGCGAGCGCCCTGCGAATAGCCGAGCAGGTCCACGGTGCCCAGGCCCAGCGAGTCCACCAACGAGACGAGCGCGTCGAGCGTCTCCAGGAAGCCGTCACGCCCCTTCTGGGCCGGCAGCGGCGTGGCTCCATGGCCCGGGAGGTCCACCGCCACCGCGCGCACGTCGCGCCCCAGCAAGGGACGCAGCCCGTCGAAGGCCCTGCGGCTTCCCGTGAAGCCGTGCAGCAGCACGAGTGGACGGGAACCCTCACCCCACATCTCGTAAGCCAGCTTCACGCCCATGGTCCTTCTCCCAAGGAAGCGGTCATTCGAGCGAACAGCCGCCGGTGCTCATCCACGTTGGCGCCGCGGTCCACGCGCACCTCCACCAGGTGGAGCCCACCTTCCAGTCCCTCGCGCACCGCCGCCCGGAGGGCCGTGGGCGTCTCCGGCCGGTGGAACCGCGCGCCGCCCAGCCCCGCCGCGTGGGACAGGTCCACGCCATGCGGCGTGCCGAAGAGCGTCTCGAACGCATCGGGAGGCGCCGCCTTCGCGATGGGCAGGAACGAGAAGATGCCGCCCCCGTCGTTGTTCACCGCCACCACCGTGAGCGGCACCCGGGCACGCGACGCGGTGACGAAGGCGCCCACGTCGTGGAGCAGCGCCAGGTCCCCCGTGAGCAACACCACGGGACGGCCAGCGGCCGCGGCCACGCCCAGGGCGCTGGAGACGATGCCATCGATGCCATTCGCGCCGCGGTTGGCGAGCACCCGGAGCGGCACCGCGCTCGCCGGCGCGAAGGCGTCCACGTCGCGGATGGGCATGCTGCTGGACACGAACAGCGGGGCGCCCGCGGGCAGTGCCGCCACCACCTCGCGCGCGATGCGCGGCTCGGAGAGCGTGTCGGGCTGCTCCGCGAAGGCGGCCTCCAGCGCCGTGCGGATGCGCTGCTCCGCCGCCAGGAAGCCGCGCGCCCACGGCCCCGCGCCCCGCGCGAGCCCCCGCGCCAGCGCCTCGCACGCCACCACCGCGGAGCCCTCCACCACCGTCGCCGCGCGGTGCGCCGGGTCGAAGAGCGCGCCGCCGTCACTGAAGAGGACGATGTCCGCGCCGGAGCCGTCCAGCCACTGCTGGGGCACCTTGGGCGTCAGCCCGCCCCCGAAGCGCAGCACCAGCTCCGGCCGATGCGCCTTCGCGAAGGGCGCGTGGCGCAGCAGCGCGTCGTAGTGCGACACGGTGAGCGGGCCGCCGCCGTAGCGGGCCTGGGACGTGGACTCGGCCAGCACGGGGTAGCCCGTCGCTTGCGACAGCGCGCCGATGGCCGCGGCGAAGCCATCCGCCTCATCTCGCGGGCCACAGACGATGACCCCCCGCGTGGTCGCCGCGATGCGCTGGCGGACCTCGTCCAGGATGGACGTGTCCGGCATCGGCTCGGGGGGCACGATGCGCGTGAGCGGAGCGCCAGGCCGCCCCGACGTCGCGAGCGCGCTCAACGCGGCCCCGGAGAACGCCTCCACCACCGGCGCCAGGGGCTCACGGAAGGGGACGTTGAGCTGCGCGGCACCGCGAGGGGCACGCCAGGCGCTGACGACCGCGCGGGCGACGGTGGCGCGCATATGCACCAGCGCCGCGTCGTGGGCCTCGGGCAACCCCAGGTCCGCGAAGAACCGGGCGTGCTCACCGAAGAAGCGCGCCTGCGGCACCGTCTGCGGCGCGCCCCACCCCTGGAGCTCCAGGGGCCGGTCCGCCGTCAGCACCAGCAGGGGGACATGGGACAGCGCGGCCTCGATGACGGCCGGATAGAAGTGCGCCCCGGCCGTGCCGCTGGTCGCCACCACCACGGCCGGCGCGCGCGACTGCTTCGCGAGCCCCAGGGCGAAGAAGCCCGCGCTGCGCTCATCGATGACGGACCACGTGCGCAGCCCCTCCGCCCCGGCACACGCCAGGGCGAGCGGCGACGAGCGCGAACCCGGACACACCACCGCGTGCCGGACCCCGCCGCGCACGAGCTCCTCCACCAACGCGCGCGCCCACAGCACGTTGAGGTTAGCGTCGGACGACATCCCCGCCTCCCAGCGCCCGCAACATGGCCAGGCTCTTCATCTCCGTCTCCCGCCACTCCGATTCGGGGTTGGAGCCAGCCACCAACCCCACCCCCACGAACAACCGGGCCGTCGCGCCCTTCACCCGCGCCGAGCGCAGCGCCACCATCAGGTGCGCTCGCCCGGGGCCCACCCAGCCCACCGGCCCCGCGTACCACCCACGGTCCAGGCCCTCGTGCTCCACCAGGAACGACAGCGCGCGCTCGCGCGGCGTGCCCCCTACGGCCGGTGTGGGGTGCAGCGCGGCCACCACCTGCGCGGGCGTCACGCCGGGGCGCAGCTCCGCGCGGAAGCCCGTCCGCAGGTGCACCACGTTCTTCAAGGTCAGCAGCGCGGGCTCCGGGTCCGAGGACACCTGCTCCGCCAGCGGCTTCAGCGCCGCGAACAGGTAGCGCACTACTGACTGGTGCTCGCGCACGTCCTTGTCGTGCTCCAGCAGCCCCTCCGCCTGCCCGGGCGCCGCGGTGCCCGCGAGGGCCTCCGTCTCCAGCACCTGCCCGTCCACGCGGCACAGCGTCTCCGGCGTCGCGCCCAGGAAGCACGTCCCATCCGGCGTCTGGAAGTGGAAGGTGGCGCAGCGCGGGTTCTGCTCACGCAGCCGCGCCAGGACATCCACCACGTCGAAGGGCGCGGGGCCCTCCGCGTCCAGGGGACGCGCCAGCACCACCTTCTGGAGGTGTCCGGCCGCAATCGCGTCCAGCGCGCGCTGCACCCGGGCCTCGAAGTCCGGCCGCGACGCGCGCAGCTCCAGCGCCACGGGCCCGCCCCGGGCGTGCCGGTACGCCTCCGGGAAGCAGGCGCGCACGCGCTCCAGCCGCGAGCGGACCATGTCCTCGCCGCCCCGGCCCTCCTGCGCGAAGACCACCGCGCACACGCCGCGCCCCGAGCGGAACACCAGCACCTCGGGCAGCGTCCAGCGCGTCACGCCATGCGGCGCCCACGCCGCGTCCACCGCGCCCGAGGCCTCGAAGCGCAGCCCGCCGAACCAGGGGCCCGGCATCGACTCCGGAGCCTCTCCCAGCCAACGCACCGGCACGCGGCCCAGCGAGGCCAGCACGCCGGGAACGTCGGCCGCGTCCGTTGCCTCCACCACCGCCGCCTCGCCCCACCCGGCCGCCGCCTCCTGGGCCAGCGGGCGCTCCCAGTACACCGTGGGAACGCCCAGCACGTCCGCACCCGCGAGCGGATCCACCACCGCCAGGGGCGTCACTGCGGCCACCCAGCGCTGGCTCTCAACGGGATTGAGCGTCTTCATCAGCGTTCCTCATCGGCGATTGCGTCGCAATCACCTTCGGTTGTCTTCTAAGCCATCTCGGCTATACATGCACCAAGGAGTTCAAAACCTCTTGAACTCCATGATTGGGAGGGTCCGTGGGAGGCAAACGGCCAGACGAACCAGCCGGGTCCGGACGGGCCCCAGGCGCACTGCGGGTGCACCGCGCGGAGCGGCCCGAAGGCACCCGGGTGCGGGTGGGACCGGTGGAGTTCGGCGGTCCCGGGTTCGTCGTGATGGCGGGCCCTTGTGCGGTGGAGGGCGCCGAGCAGGTGCAGCACGCCGCCGCCGTGGTGGCCGCGGCGGGCGCCCACGTCCTGCGCGGTGGCGTATTCAAGCCTCGCACCAGCCCCTACGCGTTCCAGGGCATGGGCGAGCCGGGCCTGCACGTCCTGGCGGAGGCCGGCAAGCGCCACGGCCTGCCCATCATCAGCGAGGTGATGGAGTCGGCGCAGATTCCCTTCATGGAGGCGTCCACGGACATCCTCCAGGTGGGCGCGCGTAACATGCAGAACTTCTCGCTGCTGCGGGCGCTGGGGAAGGTGCGCAAGCCCGTGCTGCTCAAACGAGGCCTGTCGGCCACGCTCCAGGAGTGGCTGCTGGCGGCGGAGTACATCCTCGACGGCGGCAACGAGCAGGTGATGCTGTGCGAGCGCGGCATCCGCACCTTCGAGACGGAGCTGCGCAACACGCTGGACCTGGCGGCGGTCGCCTGGGCGAAGCAGCGCACCCACCTGCCCGTCATCGTCGACCCGTCCCACGCGACGGGCGACCCGGCGCTCATCCTCCCCATGTCGCTGGCGGCCGCGGCCGCCGGGGCGGATGGATTGTTGATTGAAGTCCACCCGAAGCCGGAGCAGGCCATGTGCGACGGGCACCAGGCGCTGACGCCGGAGCGCTTCGAGACACTGATGCGGCGGCTGCCAGCCGTGCTAGACGCGGTGGACCGACACCTTTGGAGGCCGGAGCTCCCGGCCCAGGTCGTGAGGGCGCGATGAGTACCGAAGTCCGTGAGATGTTCTCTTCCATCGCCACGAAGTACGACGTGACGAATGAAGTGCTCTCGTTCGGCATCCACCGGCTGTGGCGCCGGAAGGCCGTTCGGCTCAGCGGCGCGAAGGATGGCAACCGGATCCTCGACTGCGCCTCGGGCACGGGCGACCTGGCCCTGACCTTCAAGCGGAAGGTGGGCGCGTCTGGCCGGGTGGTGGGCACCGACTTCTGCCCGGAGATGCTGGAGACCGCCCCCGCCAAGGCGGAGAAGGCCGGCCTCCAGGTGGAGTTCCAGGTCGCCGACGCGATGGACCTGCCCTTCGCGGCCGACAGCTTCGACGTGGCCTCCATCTCCTTCGGCATCCGCAACGTGGATGACCCGGTGAAGTGCCTGAAGGAGATGGCGCGGGTGGTCCGGCCCGGAGGCCGCGTGGTGGTGCTGGAGTTCGGCCAGCCCACCGGGATGTTCGGCGCGCTGTTCCGCTTCTACAGCAAGACGGTGATGCCCGCCGTCGGCGGACTGCTGACCGGCAACCGCGCCGCGTACCAGTACCTGCCGCGGACCTCCGCCGCCTTCCCCGCGGGGGACAGGTTCCTGGACCTGATGGACCAGGCCGGAGCGTACGCGGAGCGGAGCGCGCATCCCCTCACGTTCGGCACCGCCTACGTCTATGTCGGCACCGTCCGCTGAGGAGCGGCGGCACCTCGTCGAACGGATACTCGCCTCGGTCGATCCGCGGCTCTCGCCGGGACTGAGGGAGGCGGTCGCTCGCCCCGGGCCCGCCCGCTCCCCCGTCTCCGGACAGACGGTGGTGATTGCCGGGCACCGGAGCGCGGGCAAGTCGCGCCTGCTGCCCATGGTGGCCCGTCTCCTCGCGCGGCCCGGCCTGGACCTGGACGCGCACCTGGAGCGCCTGCACGGGCGCTCGCTGCGCACCTGGGTGGCCGAAGCGCCCCAGGACTTCCGTGCCGCCGAGCGCCAGGCCCTGCTGGAGCTGCCGCCCGGAGGGCTGGTGGCCGTGGGAGGCGGGTTCCTGTCGCACCACCCGGATGCACTGGCCGGGCACTTCACCCTGGTCGTCCCCGTGTGCTTCGACACCTACCGCGAGCGCCTGCTCTCGGACCGGACGCGCCCGCGCCTGCGCGCCGACCTGTCGCTCGAAGACGAGCTGTCCTCCGTGTTCCATGAGCGCGAGGCACTCCATGCCCGCGTGCCCACCGTGGCCCTGGAGGATTTCCTCCGGGGCTGCCTTGCCTCGGAGGTGCCCCCGTGACGCCCGCCCGGCGTGTCGTCACCCTCCCCCCCACCGTGCTCGGCGAGGACGCCGTCCGCTTCGCACGGGACTGCCAGCGCCGTGGCGCGGACGTGCTGGAGGTTCGCACGGACCTGCACCCCGCGGAGGCCATCGCACCCGAGGCCCTGGCCGCGGTGCTGCCCCTCCTCGTCTCGGAGCGCGGACAGCCGCTCCCCGAGCCCTGGGTGGCGGCCGCGTGGCGCGTGGACCGGGACCTGATGGACGCGTCGGGACAGCAGGGCTCGCTGGCGGCTCCTCCCGGGAAGCTGCTCGCCTCGCACCATGCCAGCCGGGCCCTGTCCACCGAGGAGGCGCTCGAACTCTGGGCGCGCGAGCTCCCCGCCGACGCCCTGGTGAAGCACGTGGAGCCCATGGCGGAACCGGCACACCTCGCCACCCTGCTGGAGACCCAGCGGCGGCTGGTGGAGCGCTTCGGCCCCACGCGCGTCACGGTGCTGGGCATGGGCGCGGTGGCGCTGCCCACGCGGGCCCTGCTCGCGCGGAACAACGTGCTCGACTACGTCGCGTCCGGCGGCACGTGGGCCGCGGCGCCAGGGCAGCGGCTGCTCGACGATGCCGTGCGCGAGGTGCGCGGCGCGGACCGGTACACGCTGGAGCCGCCGCTGCGGCTGGGCATCCTGGGGACGTCCATCGCCCACTCGCGCTCGCCGCGCATCCACCGCCAGCCCTTCGACCGCATCGACCTGCCCGAGGACGGCCCCGTCGAGGCCGTGGTGGACGCGTTGCTACCGCACTACGCGGGCTTCGCCGTCACCAGCCCGTTCAAGCTCCGGCTGGCGAAGCACACCGGGTCGCCGCTGGACGCCATCAACACGCTCGTCCGCCGGGACAACCGGTGGGAGGCCTTCAACACCGACACGTTCGGCGCCCGGAAGGTGCTCGAACGGCTCGGGGCTCGCGAAGTGTTCGTCCTTGGAGATGGCGGCGCCACCTCGGCGCTCCGCTCCGTGGCGAAGGACGCGGGCCGTGACTTGCGCGTCCTCCGACGCGCCGACATCCAGGCGCCTCTCACAGGGGCGGGCGTCTGGACGTGGCCCGACAGGGTGCCTGCTCCTGACGACCTGCGCTTCGACGGAGCCCGTGTGGCGGTCATCGCCTACGGCGCTCCGGGCCGGCGCATCGCCGCGGAGATTGTCCGCCGCGGCGGAACTCCGGTCCTGCTGGGTGCGGCGTGGTTCATCGCGCAAGCCCGGCGGCAGCGCCAACTCTGGGAGTCCGCGACATGAATACCTTCGGCGACCTGTTTCGCCTGACGACGTTCGGAGAGAGCCACGGGCCCGCGCTCGGCAGCGTGGTGGATGGGTGCCCCGCGGGCGTGCCCCTCACGCGGGAGCAGATCCAGGTCGCGCTGGACCGCCGCCGCCCCGGCCAGTCCACCATCACCACCGCGCGCAGCGAGCCGGACCAGGTGGAGATCCTGTCCGGCGTCTTCGAAGACAAGACGCTGGGCACGCCCATCGCCGCCATCGTCCGCAACACCAACCAGCGCTCCGGGGACTACGACACGCTGAAGGTCCAGGACCGGCCCGGCCACGCGGACGCCGTGTGGCGCGAGCGCTTCAAGCACCGCGACCACCGCGGCGGCGGCCGCACCAGCGGGCGAGAGACGCTCTGCCGCGTCATTGGCGGTGCCATCGCCGAGGCGTACCTCCAGCGAGACCTGCCCTCCATCCGCACCGTCGCCTACGTGTCGCAGGTGGGCGACCTCGTGGCGGCCGTGCCCCCCTCGGGCCTCACCCGTGAGCTGGTGGACGCGCACCCCACGCGCTGCCCGGACACGGCCATCCGCGACGAGATGTCCCGCCGCATCCTCGCCGCGAAGGAGGCGGGAGACAGCCTGGGCGGCACCATCGACGTGCGCGTGGAGGGCCTGCCCGTGGGCCTGGGCGAGCCCATCTTCGGCAAGCTCAAGGCGCGCATCGCGCAGGCCCTGGGGAGCATCGGCGCCGTCACCGGCGTCATCTGGGGGCCGCCCGACCTGCTGGAGCGCATCGGCCAGCCCGGCACCCAGTTCCACGCCGTGAAGGACGCCTATGGCGGTATCCAGGGCGGGCTCGCCAACGGGGAGCCCATGCAGCTGCGCACCTTCTTCAAGCCGCCCGCGACGCTGCAGGAGCACGCCAAGGGCGGCCGTCACGACCCATGCATCATGCCCCGCGCCGTTCCGGTGCTGGAGGCCATGGTGTCGCTCGTCATCGCCGACCTCGTCCTCCACCTCAACGCCAGGCCCCACACGCCATGAGCTCCCTCCCTCCTGGCGCATACCGTCCGCCGTCCGACCGCTGGGGCCCCTTCGCCCGCCTCGCCCGCAACCTGCCCGAGGGCAGCGTGGCCGTGGTGGACCGCACGGTCGCGAGGCTCCACCCCACCCTCCTCCCCACCCTGGCGTCCCGCAGCCCCCGGGCCATCATCCAGCTCACGGGCGGCGAGAGCGCCAAGACGTTCACCGCGCTCGAGAAGGTCCTGGCCAGCGGCCTGACCCTTCCGCGCTCCGGCACGCTGCTGGCCGTGGGCGGCGGCACCATCGGTGACGTCTCCACCGTGGCCGCGCACCTGCTCAAGCGCGGCGTGCGGCTGGTGCAGGTCCCCACCACGCTGCTGGCGGCGGTGGACAGCAGCGTCGGCGGCAAGGGCGCGGTCGACATGACGGTGCGCGGGCGCGTGGTGAAGAACCCGGCCGGCGTCTTCCACTACGCGGACGAGGGGTGGGTGTGCCCCGAGTTCTTCGACACCCTCTCCGATGCGCAGCGGCGCGAAGGCGCGCTGGAAGCCTGGAAGATGGTGGTGAGCCTCGACGCATCCCTCTTCCGCCGCTACGTCCGCAAGCCTCCCCCGCAGGAGAAGCTGGTCAAGGATGCGCGCGCCCTCAAGGAGCGCATCTGCGCCGAGGACCCGTACGAGCACTCGGGCCTGCGGCGGGTGCTCAACTTCGGCCACACCTTCGGCCACGTGCTGGAGAGCGTGTCCCGCTTCAAGCTGTCCCACGGAGACGGCGTGGGCCTGGGCATGCTGCTGGCCCTGGACGTGGGCCGCCACCTGGGCGTGACGCCCGAGCCCGTGGCCGCCGAGGTCGAGGCTGCCCTGGCGCGGGGCCCCGGGGTCCTGGGCCGGGAGCGTGCCGCCGCCCTGCTCCGCCGCGCGCCCATGCGGGACGTGGTGGCGCTGCTCACCGCCGACAAGAAGGCCGGCGCCAAGGGGGAGCTGCGCATGGTGCTGCTGACGGGCATTGGCGCCGCCGAGGTGCGCGACGTGGAAGCGTCGCAATGGCGAGCCCTGTGGCCCGCATGGACGAAGGGGGTGCGCCCGTGAGTACGGCCATGCCCTCCCGAATCCTCGTGGACCCGTCCGGCTTGCGCGCCGCCGCGCTCACCCCGCCGGTGTCCAAGTCGGACGCGCAGCGGGCGCTGGTGCTGGGACACCTCACGGGCGCGTGGCCGCTTCCCTCGGTCCAGGCTGAACCGGACGAGGACCTCCCCGCCGACGTGCGCGTGCTCCGCCAGGGCATCGAGGCCCTGCGCCTGCCGCCGGAGGCCGTGCGGGACATCGACTGCGCGGACGGCGGCGCCCCCTTCCGCATCCTCGTCACCCAGGCAGGGGTGACGCCGGGCTCGCGGGCCCGCTTCACCGGCACGCCCCGCCTGGGTGAGCGCCCGCACGGCGCGCTCTTCACCTCCCTGCGCGAGACGCTGGCGCCGGCGGGCCTCACGCTCACCGAGGGCGCGCCATGGCCGGTGACGCTCCAGGCGCCCCACGACGCGGCGAAGGCCCTCCCCGTGTTCCGCGTGCCGGGGGCCCAGAGCAGCCAGTACGCCTCCAGCCTGCTGCTGGGCTGCGCGGCGCTGTACCTGCGCGAGCGGCGGCCCTGGCGCGTGGAAATCGAGGGGTCCCTCACCAGCGCCGGTTATCTGGAGCTGACGCTGACCTGGCTGCGGCGCTTCGGCTTCGACGTCCAGGCGACGCCGTCCAGCTACACCGTGGCCGGGTACAAGGCCCCCCCATCGGTCCCCTCGCTTCCGGGGGACTGGTCCTCCCTGGGCTACCTGCTCCTGGTGGCCTGGAGGACGGGAGGCACCGTGGTGCGAGCGGACACCGGCAGCGCCCACCCGGACGACGCGATGGTCCGGCTCATCGAGCAGGTGGGCCTGCGCGCCGTCCCCACGGGCGAGCCCTTCACGATGAGGGTGGAGGGGCAGCTGTCCGGCGGCCTGCGGGCGTCAGGCGAGGAGTGCCCGGACCTGCTGCCGACGCTGGCGGCGCTGGCCTGTGTCCTTCCGGCCCCCTCCACGCTCACCGAGGTGGGCATCCTCCGGGTCAAGGAGAGCGACCGTCTGGAGGGAATCCGCGCGCTCGTGGCGGCCTACGGCGGGACGGCGGAGCTGCATGGCGAGCGGCTCCAGATACACCCACCCCGCAGGGCACCCGCCGGCTTCGAGATGAACAGCCAGGGGGACCACCGGCTCGCGATGACCGCTGCCACCTTGTGCGTCCTGTCCGGCGCGCCGCTGACCCTCACCGGCCCGGAGTGCGTGGAGAAGAGCTTTCCGGGGTTCTGGCGTCAGCTCGCCAAGGCGGGCGTCCGGATAACGGATGCGCGCTGAGACCAGCAGTGTCCGGCCAGCAGACTTATCGTTCTTTTTTGTTGAAAGCACTCTCCGCCCTGTGAAATCTCCGCCCCATGGCCAAGGACACGCTGACGATCACCGACAATCGGACCGGGAAGAGCTACGAGGTCCCGATCGAGAACGGCTGTATTCGCACCAATGCTCTCCGCCAGATCAAAGTTGGCGACGATGACTTTGGGCTGATGGGTTACGATCCGGCGTTCCTCAACACAGCCAACTGTAAGAGCGCCATCACCTTCATCGATGGGGACAAGGGCATCCTGGAGTACCGCGGCTACCCCATCGAGCAGCTCGCGGAGAAGTCGAGCTTCCTGGAGGTCGCGTACCTGCTGCTCAACGGTGAGCTGCCCACCCCGAAGGAGCTGGAGCAGTTCACCCACCTCGTCACGCACCACACCTACGTCCACGAGAATGTAAAGAGCTTCATGGACGGGTTCCGCTACGACGCGCACCCGATGTCCATGGTGAGCTCCACCGTCGCCGCGCTGTCCAGCTTCTATCCCGACGCCAAGAACATCAAGGACCCGCTCAGCCGCCGCATCCAGATCACCCGGCTGATCGCGAAGATGCCCACCATCGCCGCGTTCTCGTACCGGCACACGATGGGCCTGCCGTACATCTACCCGGACAACGACCTGTCCTACGTCGCCAACTTCCTGGCGATGATCAAGCGCATCGGCACGTCGACCTACAAGGTCCACCCCGTGCTGGAGCGCGCGCTCGACATCCTCTTCATCCTCCACGCGGACCACGAGCAGAACTGCTCCACCACGTCCGTGCGCACGGTGGGCTCGTCCGAGGTGGACCCCTACTCCGCGGTCAGCGCGGGCATCGGCGCCCTCTACGGCCCGCTGCACGGCGGCGCCAACGAGGCCGTGCTCCGCATGCTCCGGGACATCGGCCACGTCTCCAAGATCCCCGAGTTCATCAAGTCGGTGAAGAGCGGCGAGGGTGAGAAGAAGCTGATGGGCTTCGGTCACCGCGTCTACAAGTCCTACGACCCGCGCGCCAAGGTCATCAAGCGCGTGGCCGACGAGGTCTTCGAGGTGACGGGCAAGAACCCGCTGCTCGAGATCGCCGTCGAGCTGGAGCGCATCGCGCTCGAGGACGAGTACTTCGTGAAGCGGAAGCTGTACCCGAACGTCGACTTCTACTCGGGCCTCATCTACGAGGCGATGGGCTTCCAGGTCGAGATGTTCCCGGTGCTCTTCGCCATCCCCCGCACGGTGGGCTGGTGCGCGCAGTGGGAGGAGATGGTGACGGACAACGAGCAGAAGATTGCCCGTCCGCGCCAGGTGTACACGGGCGCCACGCGCCGCGACTACGTCCCCATGGACAAGCGCGCCGCCAAGTAGGCCCTGACACAGGGTCCACGCCGCTGGCGTGGGCCTGACGCACGAAGGGGCGAGGAACCGTGAGGTTCCCCGCCCCTTTCGCTTTCCGACCCGCGGCGCGCGGCGCTCAGCCCGTCCGGGAGCCTGGCTGGGGCTCCTCGTAGAGGGCTTCGATGACGCGGGCGTACTTCTCCGTCACCACGCTGCGGCGCACGCTCAGCTTGGGCGTCAGCTCCCCGCCCTCCACCGAGAAGTCCTTCGGCAGGACGGCGAAGCGCTTGATGGTCTC
>Ga0182745_1000755_pt1 | contig 33721 bp, 23 predicted proteins | sample eDN3rd30CKraftBY_FD_128523 | JGI IMG/M metagenome (GOLD analysis project Ga0182745, IMG submission 128523) | Enriched backyard soil microbial communities from Emeryville, California, USA - eDNA 3rd pass 30_C Kraft BY (version 2) (version 2) | ecosystem: Environmental > Terrestrial > Soil >...
ATCTCGGCCAGCGCCGCCTGGGTCAATTGAAAATCGGCGAGCGTCTTGCCGAACATGGAGCGGGCCCGCGAATACGCCAACGCTTCATCGAAAGCCCGGCGCGCAAAGCCCAACGCGGCGGCGGCCACCGAAGCGCGGAAAATATCCAGGGTACGCATGGCGATCTTGAAGCCGTCGCCTTCGGCCCCGATGCGCCGGCTGGCCGGGATGCGGCAGCCCTTGAAGCGCAAGGTCGCCAAGGGATGGGGCGCGATCACGTCGATGCGCTCGTCGGCGAAGAATCCCGGGTCGCCACGCTCCACCAGGAAGGCGCTGATGCCTTGCGCGCCGGTCGTTCCGTCGTCGCGCTGCTGTCCCGGTGAAGTTCTGGCGAACACGCAATAGAAATCCGCGATGCCGCCATTCGAGATCCAGGTCTTGGCGCCGTCCACCACATAGTGATCGCCGTCGCGGCGCGCCGAGGTCTGCATCGCGGCCACATCCGAGCCCGCCTCTGGCTCGGACAGTGCGAAAGCCGCAATCGCGGTGCCTTCAGCCACGCGCGGCAGATACTGCCCCTGCAGCTGGGGATCGCCAGCCAGCGACAGCGCGCCGCTGCCCAGCCCCTGCATGGCGAAAGCGAAGTCGGCAAGACCGTCGTGATAGGCCAGGGTCTCGCGCAGCAGGCAGATCGCGCGCGAGTCGAAATCATCCAGTGCGCCGCCGAACTGCTTTTTAACGCAGTACGCGGTCAGTCCGGCGCGCCCCATGTCACCGACGAATTGGCGGCAGCGCGCATCCACCGCGGCCCGGCTCTCATCGTGCTCCGCGCCGGTGAAGGTACGCTGGCTCCACTGCGTCACCTGCGCCGCCAAAGCTTGGTGCTCGGGCCCGAAGAAGGGCCAGCTCAGCCGCTCGCGTAACTCGAAGACGGGAGCCTGGTGCAAGTCCTGGGTGCTCATCGTCCGACGAACTCCGGTTTCTGCTTGGCGGCAAAGGCGCGATAGGCGCGCTCGAAATCCTCGGTGCGCATGCAAATGGCCTGCGCCTGGGCTTCGGCCTCGATGGCCTGATCCAGGGTCATGCTCCATTCCTGGTTCAGCATGGTCTTGGTCATGCCGTGCGCGAAGGTCGGTCCGCTGGCCAGGCGCTGCGCCCAGGCAGTGGCCTCGCTCAGCAACTGGTCAGGTTCCAGCAGCTGATTGAAGAAGCCCCAACGCTCGCCTTCCTGTGCCGTCATGGCGCGCCCGGTGAACAACAGTTCGGCGGCGCGGCCCTGGCCGATCAGGCGAGGCAGGATGGCGCAGGCGCCCATGTCGCACCCCGCCAGCCCAACGCGAGTGAACAGGAACGCGGTGCGCGCATTCGGCGTGCCCAGGCGCAAATCCGCCACCATGGCCAGAATCGCCCCCGCTCCCGCGCACACTCCGTCCACCGCGGCGATCACCACCTGCGGGCAGGAACGGATCGCCTTGACCAGATCGCCGGTCATGCGGGTGAACTCCAGCAGTTCCGGCATCGACATGCGGGTCAGCGGCCCGATGATGTCGTGCACATCCCCCCCGGAGCAAAAATTCCCGGCGGCGCCGCTGATGACCACCACCTTGACCGTCTGGTCGTAGCACAGCCCCCGGAACAGCTCGCGCAGTTCGGCATACGACTCGAACGTGAGCGGGTTCTTGCGCTCGGGAATGTTCAACACCACATGGCCAATCGAGCCTTCGACGCGCCACTGAAAATGTTGCGCCTGGTAGGCGGAGTATTGTTTGCGTGTGAATGACATGATCTGTCCCTCGGGCGCGTCGCGCCTCACATGACTTCGCCGCCGGCCACCGCGATGCTCTGGCCGGTGATGCTCTCGCTGCCCGGCAGGCACAGCCAGGCGACCGTATTGGCCACTTCCTCGGGCCGTATCAGCCGGCGCTGTGGATTGTGCGCCACGAGGGTGGCCAGCGCCTCGGATTCCGAGCGGCCGGTCTTGGCGCTGATGTTCTTGATCGTGTCGCGCACGATGTCGGTGTCCGTGTAGCCGGGGCACACGGCGTTCACCGTGATGTCGCGGCCCGCCACTTCCAGCGCCAGCGCCCGGGTCAAACCCACCACGCCATGCTTCGCGGCGCAGTAGGCGCTGACGTAAGGATAGCCGACCAGGCCGGCGGTGCTCGCCACGTTCACGATGCGCCCGAAATTGCGCTCCAGCATCGCGGGCAATACGGCGCGCACCCCGTTGTAGGTACCGGTCAGATTCACTGCCAGCATGCCAGCCCACAGCGCATCGTCCATCTTGTGCAACGGCGCGCTCTTCGCCTGGCCGGCGTTGTTGATCAACAGATCGACCGCGCCGAAACGCTCCGACGCGCTCTGCACCGCCGCACGCATCTGCTGCGCATCGGCTACGTCCGCCGTCGCTGTTTGCGCCGCGGCGCCCAGCTTGGACGCCAACGCCTCGAGCACCGCCGCGTTACGCCCGAGCAAGGTCACCCGCGCACCTTCGGCCACCAGGCGTTCGGCAATCGCGGCGCCGATGCCACGGCCGGCCCCGGTCACCAATGCATGCTTGCCGTTCAGGGGTGCGGCCATCACATGACTCCCGTCGTTTGCGCCGCTCGCGTCAGCCATCTCACACCGCTCCGATCATTTGCGCCGCGCGCGCCAGGTTGCGCTCCAGCTGGCTCTTGCCGTTCAGGTAGGGCTGCGGCCACCATTGCTCCTGCCAGCCCTGCGCCGCCGCCGCATGCAGGGTCCAGGCGGGATCGGCCAGGTGCGGCCGCGCCACGGCGCACAGGTCGGCGCGCCCTGCAGCGATGATGGAGTTCACATGGTCGGGCTCGAAAATATTGCCCACCGCGATGGTGGCGATACCGACCACGTTGCGCAGCAGGTCCGAGAACGGGGTCTGGTACATGCGGCCGTAGACCGGCTTCTGGTACGACACGGTCTGGCCGGTCGACACGTCGAGCAGGTCCACCCCCGCGTCCTTGAACGCCTGGGCCATGGCGATCAGGTCGGCTTCGCTCAGACCACCCTCCGCCCAATCGGAGGCGGACACACGCACCGACAGCGGCCGGTCGGCCGGCCAGACGGCTCGCACCGCCTTCAGCAGGGCCAGCGGGAAGCGCATCCGGTTCTCGATGCTGCCGCCGTACTGATCGGTGCGTTGATTGGCCAGCGGCGACAGGAAGCTGGCCAGCAGGTAGCCGTGCGCCATGTGTAATTCCAACATGTCGAATCCGGCCTGCGCGCCCAACTCGGCCGAACGCACGAACTCGCTGGTGATCTGCTCCATGTCCTGCGTCGTCATGGCGCGCGGAGTCTGGCTCACGCCCTCGATATAGGGGATGGCGGAAGCGGAAATCAGTTCCCAGTTGTCCTTGGGCAGCGGATAGTCGATCCGTTCCCAGCCCAGTTGCGTCGACCCCTTGCGGCCGGAGTGGCCGAGCTGCAGGCAGAACTTCGCCGGCGTCGAGCGGTGCACGAAATCGACGATGCGCTTCCAGTCGTCACGCTGGGTTTCATTCCACAGGCCGGTGCATCCCGGCGTGATGCGGGCGGTGGGCGAGGTACAGGTCATTTCCGTCACCACCAGCCCGGCGCCCCCGGCCGCGCGCGAGCCGTAGTGCATCAGGTGCCAGTCGTCGGGCCGCCCGTCCTGCGCCGAGTACTGCGCCATCGGCGACACCACCACGCGATTCATCAATTCCATGCCGCGCAGCTTGAATGGCAGGAACATGGGTGGGCGGGCATCCTTGACGCCGACGTGTTGCGCCAGGTCTTGTTCGATCCGCTCCACGAATTGGCCGTCGCGCAACCGCAGGTTCTCGTGGCCGATGCGCTGGCTGCCGGTGAGCAGGCTGTACGTGAACTGCAACGGCTCGAGGTGCACGTAACGCGCCACGTTCTCGAACCATTCCATGCGATTGCGCGCCGCGCTCTGCAATTTCAGGGCTTCGACGCTGCGCTCCTCCTGGTAGCTGGTCAGTCCGGCGCGCACGTCGCTGGCTCCCGCCACGTGTTTGACCAGCGATACCGCATCTTCCATCGCCAGCTTGGTGCCCGAACCGATACCGAAATGCGCGGTATGCGCGGCATCGCCGATCAGCACCACATTGCCGTGATGCCATTGTTTGCACAGCACGCGGTTGAACTTGAGCCAGGCCGAACCGCGCAGGTGCTTGGCATTGCTCATCAGTTCGTTGCCACCCAGGTACTTCTTGAACAGCTCCTGGCAGAAGGCGATGCTTTGATCGACATTGAACTTGTCCAGGCCGTGCGCGGCCCAGGTTTCTTCGCGGGTCTCGACGATGACGGTGGAGAGCTCCTGGCTGAACTGGTAGGCATGGATCTGGAACCAGCCATGCTCGGTCTGCTCGAACGCGAAGGTGAACGCGTCGAACTTCTGGCGCGTGCCCAGCCAGATGAACCGGCACTTGCGCACGTCGATGTCCGGCTGGAACACCTCGGCGAAGCGGCCGCGGATGCGGCTGTTGACGCCGTCGGCCGCCACCAGCAGGTCGGCGTCGGCGAACGGCGCAAGGTCCTCGATCTCGTACTCGAAGGTCTGTTCGACGCCGAGGTCGGCCGCACGGCCTTGCAGCAGATTGAGCAGCTTCTTGCGCTCGATGCCGCAGAAGCCATGACCGCCGCTGCGAATGGTATGGCCCTTGAAATGGACGTCGATGTCGTCCCAGCGATAGAAACTGTCGACGATGGCGTCGTGCGACTGCGGGTCGGTGGCCCGGAAGCCCTGCATGGTCTGGTCGGAGAACACCACGCCCCAGCCGAACGTATCATTGGGCCGGTTGCGCTCGAACACCTGGACCTTGGCGCCGGGCAGCGCCTTCTTGAACAGGATGGCTGAATACAGGCCGGCCGGGCCGCCGCCGAGACAAACGATGCGTTTCATGGGGGGGCCGTTTCCTCGTTCTATGGCATGCGCTTGCCGACATCCTACGGGGCAATTATTTTAAGTGTCAAGCATCTCCCGCCGCGCCATTGCGGCGGCCTGGCAAGCTCTTTAACATCGCCGCGCCAGCGGCTCATGATGGGATGGTTTAGGTGACGCAGTCAAAGACCCCGAACACGGCGCAGCCGACCTTCTCCGAGAAATGGGGCGGGGGCGCGCCGCACAGCAAACAGTCGCTGCGCTTGTGGCTGCGGCTGCTGAGCTGTTCCACCATCGTCGAGAAGCGCATCCGGGTGCGGTTGGAGGGGGAGTTCGCCACCACCCTGCCCCGCTTCGACGTGCTGGCGGCCCTGGAGCGCGAACCGGACGGGCTGACCATGAGCCAGTTGTCGGCGGCCATGATGGTGTCCAATGGCAATGTCACCGGGGTGGTGAGCCGGCTGATCGAGGACTTGCTGGTGATACGGACTACTGAGTCGGCCGACAAGCGGGTCGCCACCGTGCGGCTGACGCGCAAGGGGCGCGAGGCGTTTCAGAAGATGGCCCATGTGCACGAGGAATGGGTCGATAGGATGTTCGCCGAGCTGAACGAGGGGCAGATGGAGCAGTTGATGAAGCTGCTGGCGTCGATGCGGCATTCCATCGAGGCGAACCCGATCTGAAGAGCAACAGAGGGTGCCGGTGAGGGGATCTCGATGGGGAGTCCCGGGCTCGATTGGCATTTACCGGACTTGACAGGTAGCCGATGGCGATTGGCCGTGTCTTGAGGGGGAAAGGTCGACGATAGGAGCTAGGGATGCCCCATCGAGATCCCCTCACCAGCACCTGCCGAGCAGAGCATCGTCGGCGCGGACGGTAATTGAGAGTTTGAGGGTGAGGAGCAGAGACAGCGTCAGCTCGTCGCCAGGTTGAGTTCGGAGAGGGTGGCGGCGAGTTTTTTGCCTTCTTCGTCGGCCAGGGCGGCGGTGCGCAGACGCTTCAGGACGTCGGCGAGGTCGGTCCGCTGAGGGGATGAGTCGACGACGCGCATCAGCTGGTTGAAGTTGCGCAAGCCACGGGCGTGGGTGTCGCTGTAGCCCTTGACCAGCCGCTGACACTCGGCGATTTCGAGCGCGACATCGTAGCGCCGCTGCCCGGTGGCCATGGACTTGACGCGCTCGAGCCAGGCGTCGATGCGCTGTTCCTCCAGGCGATAGCGCAGGGTGCAGCGGCGCCAGCGACGCATGCCGGAGACCAGGTGCAACATGAGGAAGCCGCCGAGATGGGCGGTACGAATCTGTCGGCCGCGCTTGAACAAGGGCGCGACCAGGCGTTCGATCCGGGGGCTGTTGAGCAGCCAGTTACCCAGGCCGGCGGGCAGGGTCTCGCAGACCTCGACATAGCGCGGGTGCATGAATTCGGTGACGTAGACGATCTGGTCGTTGGCTGCTTTCACCTCGTTGCGGAAGCGGCTGAAGCGCGTAGCGCGCGTCTTGAGATCGGCGACCCGAATGGTGTCCTCGTAGGACATCCAGAGAGCAAGGTAGCGAGCCACGGCCGCGGTCAGGGCATAGTCGTGACCGGCGGAGATTTCCCGGTCATAGTCGCGGACGGTAGCCACTCGATCCAGATAGCGCCGCGCGTAGTCGCCGTCCTGGTAGTCGAGCATGCGCTTGACGCCTTCGACCAGCAGCCCATGCAAATGCGCCGGGAATTCGCGTTTCACACGCTCGTCGAGTTCCCGTCCCAGCACGGTGGTGGGCGCATTCGCTGGAGGCACCAGGCCGACCACGGCCGCAGTCTTGATGGCACGGTCGAACCCCGCCGCGAAGCCGGCCAGATTGCTCTTGATCGCCACGCCCGAATCGGTGATCGCCTTTTCATAGAGCGCACGCGGAAACGGCAGCGCGGCGGAGCCCGCGATGGCGCCGAACAGCACCGAACTGATCACGCTCCTGGTTTCATCGGCAGCCGCCTCCATGTCGAAACAGATCAAGCGCTTCGCCTGGGAGTGCAGCGCGGCCAGCACCGCATTCGAATCCGCGATGCCATTGCCCATGGCGGACTTTTCGGTGATGCCATAGACGCGATGGGTGGACGCCACCAGGGTGGTGCGCGCCGGGGTCACCAGGCCACGCACCACGGTGCGTCCCGCCTCCATCAGCTCGGCCGCCACCACCACATCCACGTCACCGGGCACCGGCATCAGCGCCATGACCGGTTTGCGGCCGCCCGCGGGCACCGGTGGCGACAGTTCCAGGTAATAAACGGTGGTACCGGTACGTTGCGCGACACCGGGAACGGAAGTGGACTGCGCGCTCCAGCCGTGCAGCTCAGCGACACTCACCAGCCATTCGGCCAGCACGCCGCCGCCCTGTCCGCCCAATGCGGCGATAGCAATGGACAACGGGCGTGTGGCGGTACGAGAAGCAGTATCAGAATGCATAACGCAACCTGCGGCGTTCGGCGCGCCGTTGGAAGAAGCCGATGACGGCACCGCGCAAGTGCGCCACGAACCGGTCCCAGCCGGTCGGGTTGTAGACCAGCTGCGCCCGGTAGAAGGACGGGCACAGCACTGCGGCATGTGCCACCTCGCCGCACACCCCGCACCCCACGCAGGAATTCTCCACGTGCGCGATCGGGTCCTGGCGCAACGGATCGGGATTGGGCTTGATGGTCAACGACGGACAGCCGGACAGGCGGATGCAGGAATGATCGCCGGTACAGGTATCGGCATCGACTCCGAAACGCTCACGCACCATGCGCTGGCCGCCGGAGACCGCCTTGTTGAAAGCGGGTTTCTCGCGCCGCTGGCGATTGAGCATGCATTCGCTGGCCGCCACGATCACCTTCGGCCCCTTCTCCGGGGTCGTCATCGCCTCGCGCAGCGTGTCGCGCATGCGTCCGATGTCGTAGGTCCGGTCGATGACCCGCAGCCATTTCACCCCCACGCCCTTGACGGCCTCGGCGATGGGATGGCGAGTGCTCTTGGACCGGTTATCGGCGCGCGACGACAGGATGTCCTGGCCGCCGGTGGCCGCCGAGTAGCCGTTGTCGACCACCACCAGCACGTTGTCGGTCTGGTTGAACACCGAGTTGCCGACCCCGGAGGTCAGGCCGTTGTGCCAGAAGCCGCCGTCGCCCATGACGGCAATGGCGCGCTTGCTGCGAGGCGTGTTGAACGCCGATGCGCCGGCGGCCCCCAGGCCATAACCCATGGTGGTGTTGCCCAGGTTGAACGGCGGCAGGATGGAGAACAGGTGGCAGCCGATATCGCAGCTGATGTGCAACGGCCCCAATTCCCGCTGCACCAGTTTCATGGCGGTGAAAATGGGGCGCTCGGGGCAGCCGGTGCAGAAGCCGGCCGGCCGCATCGGCAACAGATCGGACAGCGCCTGAATCTCCTTGGGTAGTTCGGCGGGCCGGGGCGGCACCAGGGCCACGGCGCTTGCCAGCCTGTCGGGCGCGTGGCGCTGCAGGAAGGCCTGGATACCCCGCTGCAGAACTTCGCCGGTGTATTCCCCGGCGCGCGGGAACACGTCCTTGCCGATCACACGCGCCTGGATGTCGGCCTTGCGCAAGGTGGTGTTCAAGGCCTGCTCGATGAACTCCGGCTGGCCCTCCTCGATGATGAGCACGGCCTGCTTGCCGGTGCAGAACTGCTCGATCTCGTCGTCCAGCAGTGGATAGGTGACGTTCAGCACGTACAGCGGCAGGTCGGTCTGGCCGGTGGAATCCGCCAGCCCCAGCAGCTCCAAGGCGCGGATCAGCGTGTTGTACAAGCCGCCCTGCACGATGATGCCGACCTCGCCGCTCGTACCGCCCATGAATTCGTTGAGCCGGTTGCGCCGGATATAGTCGATGGCCGCCGGCCAGCGGTCGGCGATCTTCTCGCGCTCGTGCAGGAAATTGGCGGGCGGCAGCACGATGCGGCTCACGTCGCGCACCGGATTGTCGAGCGCATCCTGCACCGTGAACTTGGGCCGCCGGTTGTCGTGCGCGGTGAACGAGCCATAGACGTGGCAGGTGCGGATGCGCAGCTCCAGCATCACCGGGGTGTTCGAGGCCTCGGACAATTCGAAGCCGCGTTCCACCATGGTCACGATGCTGTCGAGATTGGGGCGCGGATCCAGCAGCCACATCTGCGACTTCATGGCGAAGGCATGTGAGCGCTCCTGCATGATGGAGGAGCCTTCGCCGTAGTCCTCGCCGATGATGATCAGCGAGCCGCCGGTCACGCCACCCGAAGCGACGTTGGCCAGGGCGTCCGAGGCCACATTGGTGCCCACGGTGGATTTCCAGGTCACGGCGCCGCGAATCGGATAGTTGACCGACGCCGCCAGCATGGCCGCCGCCGCGGCTTCCGAAGCGCTGGCCTCGAAATGCACGCCCAGCTCCTTGAGCAGGCCCTGGGCATCGGCCAGCACGTCCATCAAGTGCGAGATGGGGGCGCCCTGGTAGCCGCCCACGTAGCCGACGCCGGACTGCAGCAGCGCCTTGGTGACCGCGAGAATGCCTTCGCCACGGAACTCTTCGCCGGCCCCCAAGCGGAGCTTGCCTACCTCATGCGTGAAGGATCTCTCGGCCATGGTGCTGTCCTCGTCAGACCCGGACGTCGTGGCGTCCAGGCGATACCCGCGCAGTGGGCGGGATTACTTTAACTATGAAATATCAAGTCGCGCCCAGCGCGTCAACCCTCCCCCACCTTTTACCGCATCAGGCGGACGCCGCACCGCGCGCGGCTGGACGCCCGAACACAGGGAAGATAGCTTGCGCAATTCGGTTAGCCACCAAAATCAAAATCACCATGCGCCATCAAACGCTCCTTCATGCCGTCGCCGCCTGCTGCCTGCTGGCGGGCACAGCCAGCCTGCAGGCCGCCCCGGCCGATGCCCCGTCCCATCAATTCGAGGGCCAGGACCTGTTCAGCCTGCAGCTGGCCAGCGACCCCCAGATCCGGCCCGATGGCCAGGCCATCGCCTACACCCGCGTCGGCTTCGACATCATGACCGACAAGAGCCAGCCGTCGATCTGGCTGGTGGATACCACCGGCGCGCAGACCCCGCTGGTCACCGGCCCCGGGGCCCATTTCTCGCCACGCTGGTCGCGCGACGGCAAGCGCCTAGCCTATATATCCACCACTGACGGTGGCCGGCCACAACTATTCGTGCGCTGGATGCAGACCGGCCAATCGGCGCGGCTGGCCGAGCTCACCCAGACCCCGGGTGACCTGAGCTGGTCCCCCGACGGCAGCGCCATCGCCTTCACCCAGTTCGTCCCGGACGAGGCTCCCCGACTGGGTAACTCCCCGGCCAAGCCCGAGGGAGCGCAGTGGGCCGCGCCGCTGCAGGTCATCACCGACATCATTTATCGCAGCGACTCGGAGGGCTACCTCAAGCCGGGCTACACCCATGTGTTCGTCGTGGACGCCGATGGCGGCGCACCGCGCCAGGTCAGCTTCGGCGCATTCAACGAAACCGGTCCGCTGGCCTGGGCGCCGGACGGCAAGTCCCTGTACGTCGGCGGCAACCGCAACGACAACTGGCGGCGCGAACCGATGAATTCCGAGCTGTACCGGATCTCGCTGGCGGACAACAGCATCGAGGCGCTGACTCGGCGCGACGGTCCGGACAATTCACCGGCCGTGTCGCCCGATGGCAGGCAGATCGCCTGGCTGGGCTACGACGACAAGCTGCTGGGATACCAGAACGCGCGGGTCTACCTGATGGACTTGAATGGCGGCCAGCCGCGCTCCATCACCGATGCGCTGGACCGTACCGTCGATGCGGTGACCTGGGCGGCCGATGGCCGGGGTCTGTACGTTCGCTACGACGATCATGCGCACACCAAAGTCGCGCGCCTGCAACTCAACGGCAAGCTCGAAAACGTCGCCGAAGGATTGAGCGGCGCGGGCCTGGACCGTCCCTACACCGGCGGCGAGTTCACCGTGGCCAACAACGGCGCCGTGGCTTTCACCAGCGGCACCCCACTGCGACCGTCCGACATTTCCGTGGCGCAGCGCGGCAAGGCCACCCAGCTGACACATTTGAATGACGGCTTCCTGGCCGGCAAGACGCTGGGCGCCACCACCAAGCTGGCGGTGACCTCCAGCTTCGATCAGCGCCCGATCGACGCCTGGCTGGTGACCCCGCCGGACTTCGACCGCAGCAAGAAGTATCCGCTGATCCTGGAAATCCACGGCGGTCCCTACGCGGCCTACGGTCCCACCTTCAGCACCGACTACCAGCTCTATGCGGCCGCCGGCTACCTGGTGCTGTACACCAACCCGCGCGGCTCGACCTCCTACGGCGAAGAATTCGCCAACCTGATCCAGCACAAGTATCCGGGCAACGACTACGACGACCTGATGAGCGCGGTGGACGCCGCGATCGCTCAGGGCAATGCGGACCCCGACAACCTGTTCGTGACTGGCGGCTCCGGCGGCGGCATTCTCACCGCCTGGATCATCGGCAAGACCCAGCGCTTCAAGGCGGCGGCCAGCCAGAAACCGGTGATCAACTGGACCAGCACGGTGCTGACCACCGACATGTACACGTTCATGCCCAAGTACTGGTTCAAGCAGCTGCCCTGGGAAGATCACGACAGCTACTGGAAGCGCTCGCCGCTGTCATTGATCGCCAACATGACCACGCCGACCCTGGTGGTGGTGGGCGAACGCGATTACCGCACTCCGGTCAGCGATTCGGAACAGCTGTACCAGGCCCTGCAACTGCGCGGTGTCCCCACCGCCTTCGTCAAGGTCCCCGGCGCCTCGCATGGCGGCCTGGCGGCGCGGCCGTCCCAGTCAGCCGCCAAGGCCAGCGCCATCCTGGCCTGGTTCGACAAATACCGGGGCAAGAAATAGCCGTAGCCGCGGCCCCGGGTTGGACCCGCGGCCCGGGCCGCAGGTGCCCGGGCCGCCCCATCAATCAAACAAAATCGGTCCGGCCAACCTCAGCGCGCCGAGCCCCTGCGGAACAGGTTGACGATGGCGAGCAGGATCACCGCACCCACCAGAGAAACCAGGAAGGAGCCGATGCTCAGACCCTGATTGATGGTGCCGATCCCCAGCAGCGGCGAGATCAGGAAGCCGGCCAGCAACGAGCCGACGATGCCCACCACGATGTTCAGGAAAATGCCTTGCTGCGCGTCGGTCTTCATGATGATGCTGGCCAGCCAGCCCACGACGCCGCCGACGATCAACCAAACGATGATGCCCATGAGCAGTGACCCCCGATGATTGGAAAACGTTGTTGGAAGTGAAGCCCGGCTCCATTAAGTAGCCGCTGCGGTCACACAGGCATATGCGGGATATCCGAAGATTCGCCCAAGCCGGTCCCGCGGTGCGGTCCCGGACCCCTCCGGCCGCGACGGGTCGGCAATTTCAGGGGCTCGGCGTCAGAAGGGGCTGGCGCGGATTCAGTCCGGGGAGAGTGGATCTTCAGAACGCCGGCGCCCGGCAGTCCGGTATCATGTGAGCGGCGGCGGCACTTTTCGGCTGTCGCAGGCGCGCTTCGATCTCGGGCGGCAACAAGACTTCCACTCGGCGATTCAGTGCATCGACCGCAGGCGTGGCGGCAAAGTCCCTCGGGCGGCGCTCGCCGAGTCCTGCAACCTGAATGCGGCTGCCACGAATACCCGCGGCGACCAGTACCTTGCGCATCGCCTCGGCGCGACGCAATGCCAGACCGTCGTTGTACGAGCAGACACCTTCGTGGTCCGCGTGCCCCACGACGATCACGCGTTTGGGGTTGAGACGACGCAGGTCGTCGGCAAAATTCTCGGCGGAGATGGCGGCATCGTCGCGCAATTGTGCTTCGTTGTAGCAGAACTGGAACGTGCGCCGGGCTACCGTCAGTGCCGGATCCGAATAGGTGGCCAGCGGCGGTTTGCGTCGTGGCACGTTGCCCTCCCATGCGATCTCCACTGGGGCAGTCTTCACCGGAGTGCGGGCCACCGGCTCCGGCGCGACACCAAACGCGCTCAGGTGGAACTCCACCAGTTGCCGGCGCAGCGCCGCGACACCGCTGTCGGTGCAACTGCCGGCCAGCAGCCGTTTGGCGCCCTCGGTGTCCGGCGGCGGCCGTTCGCCAGTCAATGGATTGATGGGGCGACGGAGCATCTGCGCCGCACGACTGAGTCGATACGCCGCGCCCAAAGCGGTGTCGCCGTGTTCGGCCGTGAGGCGCGTCAGGATCGTGGCTGCGGTTTCATCCCCATCGTCGGCATGCCGCCCGGCCAGCACGCGGCCCAGGTCGATGCGCAATTTGCCGTTCTCATCCAGCAACAACCGCAACGCCGCGCGATCACGCTTGGTGCGAGGCGCCTCGATGACGAGTTTGATGAGATCGGTGACGACCTCGTCCTGATCGTCGCTGAGTCGCAGGCGCGCGCGTACCTGATATTCGCCGGGTTCCGGAAAGGTCCAGCCTTCGTTCTGGAACTGGAAAAAGATCGGCACGGTCTGTTCGGTGCGCTGCCCCGCCGCCAGCATGGCCTCATCGTCGTCGATGGGCTCGTAGGACGCGCCAGGCTGCAATGGGGCCCACTCTTCATCGCCGGCACGGCGCGTTTCGATCCGCACCAGTCCATAGCCGGGCAACAGCCGTCCCACCAACGGCAGCTCGCGCGCTCCCGTATTGAGCGCCGTCACCCGAACCGCGACCGGATAACCGAAAGGATAAGGTGTGTCGAGCGCTTGCAGGCGCAGTTGCACTGACATCGGTTGCGCGGAATCCTGATCCTGTTCCTGCTGTTCCGGCTCCTCCGTCGCCGCCGCGGCCACCGGCAGGGTCAGGAGCGACTTCAGACGCTTGAGAGCGAAACGCCACCGCGAGGTGGCCGGGTCTTCCACCACGATGGCGCGCGCGTCCTCGCAATCCTCGGTGGCGATGCGCCCCGACAGGAACGGCGCGTTGCGCTCCCCTGGCAGGACCTCTGCGCGCGGTGCGCTCTGAAAGAACAGGATGGTACTGGGACTGAGCGCCAGCAATGGAGGCTCGCGCAGCGTCCAATCGCGCTGGTGAGTGTTGCCGGCAATGCACTTGGTCGGCGCCTCGATGGTCAGCCTGTTACCGGGCATCTGCGCGGCATCAGAGTGACGTCGATTCAGCGCGTGCAACAGTTCGTGCAGGAAGGTGCGCAGTTGCAGTACCGGCACCTGGTCACTGCCGTTGCGATCGAAACGCTTGGCGAGTTCGGCCGGCGCCACGGCGAATCCTTCCCGGTTGGCGGTATCGAACATGACGCCGAACAAATCCTCACCGGATTCCGACACGATGTTCGGCGCCAGCATGGCGTAGAGCTGCGCATCCACACCGTTCACAGGTTCCAGGCTGCGCCATACCCGCGCGAAACGGTACAAGTCGGTGTGATCGAGTTTGCCGCTGGCGGCCGCCAGCGGCAGGCTGTTCTGAGTGGGATGGACCTGCACCTCCACACCGCCCGAGGCCAGCACCGAGCTGACCGACACCGGCCCCTCGCGCGTCTTCACCTCCAGCGCGATGGGTTCGACGCGTTCGAACCGGTCGAGTTCGATGGCCAGCGAATAGCGCTGACGCGCGCAAGCCGGCTCGGAACAGTTTTCATCCTGCCAGAACAGCGCCCACAACAGGGCCGCCACCGTCACCAGCGCCGGTATTGCCAGCAGCGCGCCCACGCGGCGCCAACGTCGAGCGCGAGCGGAGGCGGCTTGTGGATTGGGCCGATTGGCCGGATTGGCTGAAGTGGTCGAATTGGCTGGATCGCTCATGTAGGAGGCCGGATCAAGAATCATTCCCAGGCAGCGCCAGTCTAAGGGATGGTAACCATTAATTCGCTGTAAGCGGCCGGTGTCCGGGCATTTTTTTACGGCATCATTTTTGAAATGTCGCCGCCCACTCGCCTACCGATGTCGTCGCTCCCGCAACGTCGCCAGTGGCGGACGCTGATCTTTACCTTGGCCTTGGCCGCGCCCTGCCTGTCGATGACGATGCGCAACGCCGCGGCAGACGACCTGACTCGGACGACGGCAGCACTCCAGCAACCTACCGCGCCCCCCGCGCCCGGACGCCCCGCGGGTACCCTGGACAGTCCGGAGTTGCGCGCCGCACTGCATGCCGCCGGGCTACCGGACGATCCCAGCGCCGCCTGGACTCCGGACCGCATCACGGTGCTAGCGCTGTACTTCGATCCGGAATTGCGCACCGCGCATTGGACTACCGAAATGGCATTGGCGGACGCCGAGATCGCCGCCGAACGCACCAATCCCACCCTGACGCTCAGCCCCGAGAAAGTCATCAGCGCCGTGGGCGACGCCAATCCCTGGACCATCGTCGCTTCACTCGCCATCCCCTGGTTACGGCACGCCGAGTATGCGCGGCGCAAGGAGTCGGCACGCCTCGACGCGGAGGTCGCCAAGCTGCAGCTGGGCACGACTTTCTGGCAAAGCCGTTCACGCAGCCTGGCGGCATTGCGCAAAGTGCTTCTGGCACGCGAGATACAGGCCCTTGCACAGCAATCCGAAGCGGCTCAGACAGCCTGGGTTGCCGGTGTGCGCCGGCGCCTGGAGCTGGGCGATGCCGATCGCAGTGAGCTGCTGCTCGCGCAGAGTGCTGAAGTCACGGCGCGGGCGGAAACCTCCATCCGCAGCGGACAACGCCTCACCGCCGAGAATGAACTGGCCAGTGCGCTCGGCATCGCACCCGAGATCCTGGCCGGGATGCGTTTCGAATGGCCGGACCTGCATGCTCCACCGCCGCCTGCGCAAATCACCGGCAGCCATCCTGATACCGCCGCGCTCGACAATCGGCTCGAGCTGCGGCAGCTGTCATTGCAAGTGCAGGCCGCCGAAGCGCGCTGGCGCGAAGCCCGCGCGGGACGCACCCCCAAGGCGACGGGCGTAAGCCCCAGTGGCACCTACGACCGCGGCGACACCAAGGTGGGACTCGGTGTCGATGTGGAGCTCCCCTTGTTCCATGGACAGGACGCAACTATTCGCCGCGCCGATGCGGCGCGTCAGGAAGCGAGGGCGAAACTGGAACAGCGACAAACTCAAGTGGTCGCGGAGGCCCATCGTGGCGCGACCGAATACAACGCGCGCTACCTCGAATGGCGCAGCCTCGAAGACGCGGCGGCGGCGGCACGTCGTAGCGAATCGCAAGCGCAACGAGCGCTGCAAGTCGGTGAAGGCGATCGTCCCACCTTGCTGCAGATCACCGCCCGGCGCAGCGCACTCGAGGTGCAAGCGCTGGATGCGCTGCAGCGCACGGTCGATGCGCTCGGCACCTTGGAAGACACCACGGAACAACCGATCTGGCCGGTCAGCGTGCTGGGCGACGTGCGCAGCCCCTCTTTCGTCACGGAGAACCCGAGTGCCCCTCACTGATTTACACACTCCGTTGCGGTTTGCCCAGGTGCCGGCTCTAGCCCAGATATTGGCACTGACGCTGGCAGCCGCCATCGCCGCACCCACCGCCCGGGGCGCAGCCGCGCAACAGGCGCCCGCGCCCGCCCCTCTCAAACTGTCCACCGAAGATCAGAAAAGCCTGCAAATCGAGGCGCAGGCGTTGCAACCAGGCAAGCTGGATCCTACGGTACACGGCTTCGCCCAGGTCCTCGACGCGTCGCTGTTCGTCACACTGGTCAACGATCGACGCGGCGCCCAGGTCGCGGCCCAGGCCAGCACCGCGGCCGCTAAGCGACTGGAATTACTGCACCAGGACGATCTCAATGCCTCGCTCAAGAACCTGCAAACGGCGCAGGCCACCGCCGCGGCCGACGCAGCCCGGGTCCGGACCCTGAACGCCCGGGTGGCCATGGAATGGTCGCCGGGCCTGGCCCAGGGTTCGGCGCATGATCCGGTGGCGCTCGCCTCCCGGTTGAGCAGCGGGCGTTCGGTGCTGCTGCGGATCGAATTTCCCGGCAGCCAGGCGTTGGCGCACAACACGGTCAACCTCGCTCTGCCGGGCGACCCGGCACACCATTGGCAGGCTCGCGTCATTGGCCCCGCCGGCAGCACCCTGCCAGCGGGAGCGACCGGCGCAGCACAAATCATCGGCTCCGGCACGGCGCTGCTGACGGAAGTGACCGCCCCGGAGCTGCACGTCGGACAACGGCTCAGCGCCAACGCGCAGGCGGGAACGCAGCGGACCGGCGTCATCATTCCCGGCGCGGCGGTGCTGAGCTTCGACTCCGGGTTATGGTGCTACGAACAGGTGGACGCCGAGCATTTCGTGCGCCACCGATTGCCGGCTGACGCCGTCGTCCTGCCCACGGGCTACCTGGTGGCGACGACTTTCACGCCACGCGCCGTCGTAGTGCACGGCGCATCGCTGCTGCTGTCCGCTGAACAGGCGGCATTGGCTCCGGCCGCGGAAGAGGACTGACCGTGCGGCAGTTCATAGCCCTGATACTCGCCACGCGGGTACGCGTGGTGGTGCTGGCCGCCATCTTCCTGGTGATCGGCTCGATCGTCGTATCGCGCGCCCCGCTGGACGTGCTGCCTGACTTCGCGCCGGTGCAAGTCGTGGTGCAGACCGAAGCACGCGGCCTGGATCCGGAATTGGTGGAACGGTTGGTCACCCGCCCGGTGGAGAACGCGCTGAGCGGTGCACCCGGGATGGAGATACTGCGTTCCGAATCCATCTCCGGCCTGTCCGTGGTGACCATGAGCTTCACCGACGACAGCGATCCGCACCTGGTGCGACAGGGGGTCGCCGAGCGTATCGCGGACGTGATTCCGCTGTTGCCGGCGGGCGTGGCGGCACCCCGCCTGTCGCCCCTCACCTCCGCCACCATGGATGTACTGAAAGTCGGCCTGGTGTCGAGCAAGTTGTCGGCCATGGAGCTGCGCCACTACGCCGACACCGTGCTGCGCCCGGCGCTGCTGGCGGTCCCCGGCGTGGCACGGCTCAATACGTTCGGCGGCCAGCAGCCGCAGATCGATATAGCGATCGATCCGCAGCGCCTGCTGGCAACGGGGCTGACCCTGGACGCGGTGACCGCCGCCGCCAGCAAGGCGCTGACGCTGAGCGGCGCCGGCTTCGTCGAAACCGACAGCCAACGCTTCTCCGTCAAGCTGCCCATCGTCGCCAACGAGCACGACATCGCCCAGATCCCGCTGCTCCAGCAGGGTCCTCGCACCGTGCGCATCGCCGACGTGGCACGGGTCACCACCAACGCGCTGCCGCCCTTCGGCGACGCGCTGATCCAAGGCAGGAACGGCGTGCTGCTCACGCTGTCCAGCCAATTCGGCGCCAACACGCTGGAGGTCACTCGCGCCCTCGAACAACGCCTGATCCAGTTCACGCCGGCCTTCAAGCAGCGCGGCATCGAGCTGTATCCGGCACTGCATCGTCCGGCTTCGTTCCTGGTGACCTCGTTGAGCAATCTGCGCAATGCGCTGCTGCTCGGCCTGCTGTTCGTCAGCATGGTGCTGATTGCCTTCCTGCGCAGCTGGCGCGCCTCGCTGGTATCGTTCGTCGCCATTCCGCTGTCGCTGCTGGCCGCCACCCTGGTGCTGTGGATGGCGGGCTTCACCATCAACACCATGACCCTGGGTGGTTTCGCCGTGGCGCTGGGCGTGCTGGTCGACGATGCCGTCATCGACGTTGAGAACGTCATGCGGCGCTTGCGCGGGCGCACGCTGACACTCAGCGAACGCCTCGCGGTCATTCTGGATGCGTCACTGGAAATACGCAGCCCGATGATCTACGCCACCCTCGTGGTGCTGCTGGTGTTCGTGCCGGTCATCCTGCTGCCCGGCGTCGAAGGACGCATGGCCGCGCCCTTGAGCTGGGCTTTCGTATTGTCGGTACTGGCCTCGCTGCTGGTGGCACTCACCATCACGCCCGCCTTGGCTGCGCTGCTGCTCAAGGATGAGCCCGCGCACGAGCCGGCCTGGATCGAACGACTGCGTCGCCTGCAGATCGGCGCCGTCGATGCTGTCACACGTGCGCCGGCGGTCGCGGTAGCCGTATTGGCCATTTGCCTGGTCGCGGTGGCCATTCCGTCGTCGCGCATCCCGTCCGAATTCGTACCGGCGTTCCGCGAGGGCCACCTGGTGGCGCAGGTCACCCTGCGCCAGCCCGGGATCTCCCTGGCAAGCATGAAATCGGTGGGCCGGGAAATGAGCCGGCGCCTGCTGGCCCTGCCGTTCATCGCCACGGTGGAGGAACAGATGGGCCGCGCCGAACAAGGCGAAGACACCTGGCCGGTGGATCGCGGCGAATTCCACATCGAGCTCAAGCCCGATCCAGCGCTGGATCAGGACTGGGCGCAGGAAGAAGTACGCAAAGTCATGGAGAGTTTTCCGGGCGTGAGCACCGAAGTGCTGACCTTCCTGGGCGACCGTATCAGCGAAACGCTCACCGGAGAAACCAGCCAGATCGTCATCGGCGTCTACGGCGACGACCTGGACACCCTCGACAACGCCAGCGAACGAATCGCGCAGGCCGTGGCGGGCATTTCAGGCGTCACCGACCTGGTGGCGCAAGGCGACGCGCGCGTCCCCGAACTGCAGGTCGTGCCGAACCAGGACGGTCTGGCCACCTACGCGGTGGATGCCAGCGCCTTGCGGCCGATTCTCGACGCGGCCACCCAGGGCGTCGCCGTGGGCACGGTGCAAAGCGATGAACTGCCCATTCCGGTGGTGGTGCACCTGTTGCACGCTCCTGGAGACGTGCGCACCGCGTTGGCACAACAACTGGTGGCAACGCCTGCGGACGGCTATGTGCCGTTTTCCTCCCTGGCGGAACTGCGGAACAGCGCCGCACGCGCGACCATCCGCCACGAGTCGGGACGGCGTTACAGCACCGTGGGGTTCAATGTCAGTGGCCGCAGTTTCGCCGACGTCACCACCGATGCGCGTGCCAAGATCGATGCCTTGCATCTGCCCGCATCCGTCGAAGTGCTGTTCAGCGGCGTGGGCGAAGCCGCCCAGAGCAGTCATCGCATGCTGCTGGCCACCTCGGCGGGGATTCTGGTGGTGATCGTCCTGGTCCTGCTGACGGCGTTCCGTCGCGTGCGGCACGCCCTGCTGGTCCTGTTGAATCTGCCGTTTGCTTTGATCGGCGCGCTGGGTGCGCTGCTGTTGCTGGGACTGCCCTTGTCGCTGGGCGCCGCGGTGGGGCTGGTGACCGTATTCGGCATCAGCGCCCGTAATGCCATCCTGCTGCTCGCGCATCTCGAGCAGCTGATGCTGGAGCATCCTGACAGCAGCCCTCGCGAGCTCGCCTATCGCGCCGCGGAAGAACGCCTGGTGCCAGTACTGATGACCGCCCTGGTCGCCGGGCTTGGTTTGCTGCCTCTGGCGTTCGGACTGGGGCGCGCGGGGCACGAAATCGAGGCGCCGCTGGCCATCGCCGTACTCGGTGGCCTGGTGACCTCGACCTTGCTGTCGCTGATTCTCATTCCCGCTATCGCCGCCCACGAGCGGCCACACGCGGTATCTACCTGAGCGCTTTGCGCAGCGCCCATCAACGAGCGAACAGCCTGGAAACAGCCCGGGGAACCGCCACGATTGATTGGACGATCACGCGGCGTCCAACGCATCGCCGAACCACACGGAGATGCCTCGGGTGTCGCGATCAAGTTCGCCGCGGACCGCTGAACTAGCGTTGCTGACTTGTCTGGCGCTGTGCAGCACGGGCGTGGCCGCCCAAACGCCGCCCAGCCCAGCGGACGCCGCCCCGGCCGCCATAGCGGCCAGCACGGTAGAAGGAGCAGCGCAGGAGATCCCCAGCGGAGCCGTCCTGGAACAGCAAGGCGCCAGGGTCGGCAACATCCTGATCGATCCGGAAAACATTTTCGACACCAGCGACCCTAGAGAGGACTACAGGCTTTATCGGCTGGCGAACCTGCTGCATATCAAGACGCACCCCGAGGTGATCCGGCAACAATTGCTGTTCAAGAGCGGCGAACCGTACTCGCAGCGCCTGGTGGAAGAATCCGAACGCATCCTGCGCGGCGCGCGCTATCTGTACGATGCCCGGATCAAGCCGGTGGCGTATCACGATGGCGTGGTCGACCTCATGGTGACCACCCGCGATGTCTGGACCCTCAACCCGGGTATCTCCTTCGGCCGGCACGGCGGCAAGAACACCACCGGCATCGAACTCGAGGAACTCAACATTCTCGGCACCGGTACTTCATTGTCGCTGGCGCAGAAGTCCGGCCTCGACCGCGACACCACCGCCATCGAGTTCAAGGACCCGCACGTGCTGGGCTCCTGGGTGACACTGGCTGCCATGTACTCCGACAACAGCGACGGCCGCGCCAGCGCGCTGACGCTCGATCGGCCGTTCTACGCGCTCGACACGCGCTGGGCCGCAGGCGTCAACCTGCTCGACCAGGAACAGGTCGATTCGCTGTACGACCTGGGTCATGTGGTGGATCAGTTCCGCGAACAGCGTCAGTTCGCAGAAGCCTATTGGGGCCGATCAAGCGGCCTGCGCAACGGTTGGACGCGGCGCTGGCTGGTGGGCGCGACCTATGACGAAAAAGATTTTTCGCTGGCCCCCGACTGGCGCGATGCGCTACTGCCGCAGGATCGCAAGTTCGTCTATCCCTGGATCGGTTTCGAGCTGATCCAGGACGACTACACCAAGTATCGCAACCACGACCAGATCGGCCGCACCGAGGATTTCCATCTGGGAACGCGCCTCAGCGCACGTCTGGGCTGGGCCAGCTCCAGCTTCGGCTCGAACCGCGACGCCCTGATTTTCTCCGCCACCGCCGGCTACGGCATGGGCACCTCGGAGAAGTCGACGCTGCTGTTCAAGGCGGGCGTGGACGGACGGTACCAGGACGGCGGTTTGCGCGATGCGGTGCTCAAGGCCGCGGCGCGCTACTACAACAAGCAGTCGGAACAAATGCTGTTCTTCGCCGATCTGTCCACCACCGCGGGCCATCGGCTGGATCTCGACGACCAGATCCTGCTCGGCGGCGACAATGGTCTGCGCGGCTATCCGCTGCGTTATCAGAATGGCGACGCCAGCGCACTGCTGACCTTGGAACAGCGGTATTTCACCCATTGGTATCCATTCCGTCTGTTCCGGGTGGGCGCCGCCGCCTTTTTCGACATCGGGCGCACCTGGGGCAACAGCGACGTCAGCACCCCCAGCCCCACCCCCAGCCAAGGATGGCTCAAGGACATCGGCCTCGGCCTGCGGCTGGGCAACAGCCGTTCGGGCCTCGGCAACGTGGTGCACGTGGACCTGGCCTTTCCCTTGGACGGCGACCCCTCCATCAAGAATGTGCAGCTGACCGTCGAGACCAAGCAGAAGTTTTAGTCCGTGGCGCGGCCGGTCTGATCCGCGGCGGTGGCCGGTTTGCGGCAGGTGGCGAAAATGTCCAGCGACGCCTGGTACAGGTCGTTACGCACTCCCAGCGCGCCCATGACGCTGTGGAAAATATTGTCGTGCGACAGCGGAGCTTCGACCTTGGTCCGCAAGCAGGCCGCGTCGATGCCGGAGCGCTGTTCGTAGCCGCTGGACATCCATACCATCAGCGGCACCTGTTTTTGATTGTCGGGCGCGATGGAGTACGGCATGCCATGCAGATACACGCCGTTCTCGCCAAGCGATTCGCCATGGTCGGAAACGTACACCAGCAGGCTGTCGACCCGGTCGCTGGCCTGGCGCAGCAGCTCGATCTGGTGCGCCAGGTTGTGATCGGTGTACGCGATGGTGTTGTCATAGGCATTGACCACCGCCTCGCGCGCGCACCGATCGAGTTCGGTGGACTGGCAGGCCGGCTTGAAGCGCTCGAACTGCGGCGGATAGCGCTCCCAATAGGCGGGACCGTGGCTGCCGATCTGATGGAACACGATCACGCTGTCGTGCGCGAGGCCGCCAAGCAGACCGGGTAGATCGGTAGCCATGTTCTCGTCATAGCAATACTGAGTGTGGCAGTTGGCAACATTGTCCGGGTGGTACTCGATATGCTTGATGCGCGCGCACACCCCTTTGCAGCCGGTATTGTTGTCGCGCCATTGCACGTCGAACCCGGCCTGCGCCAGCATGTCGAGCAGATTGGTCTGGTGCCTGGCCTCGTCGATGTCGAAATGCTCGCGGCCGACACCGGAGAAGATACACGGCAGCGAGGTTTCGGTGGCGGTGCCGCAAGAACGGGTATTCTTGAAATAGATCAGGTCGTCGAGCCGGCTCAGCTCCGGATTGGTGGGACGCGGATAGCCGCCGAGCTGGAAATTGCCGGCGCGCGCGGTTTCACCGATCACCAGGAACAGCATCAGCGGCTTGGCGGTCGCGGGTGCAAGCCGCTTGACCGGACCGCCCATCTGGACGATGGCCGTCGGTTTGCGTCCCGTATGCTGCTTGATGAGCAGTTCCACCGAGTTGTAGACGGCGCTGACCGGATTGAGCAGGTAGCGGATGGGTTTGTGCTCGCGGAAAAACGAGGCGTAGGCCGGCGACAAGGCGAACAGGCCGGCCAGGCTGAGTACCAGCAGCAGCACCATCAGGCCGGCCCGCTCCTTGAGACGTTGCCGCCAGCCGATGCGCGCCAGGGGCAGCTTGTAAATGAGGACGCAAGGCAACAGGCCAAGCAGCACGAAATAGGCAATCAGCTTGAAGCTGATCAGCCCGGCCACCTCGGCCGCTTCGGTGGCGAACACGTTGCGCAGCATGTCCTTGTCCATGAACACGCCGAACGTGTCGGAGAAATAGGCCACCAGCGATGCAGCGATGAACAGCGCGCAGGCCACCGGCCGCAGCAACACCCGTGGCAGCAGCACCAGCAGCAGCGTCTGCGCCAGCGCGGCCAGGATGAACAGCGACACCATGAAGGCGGCGCTGCCCAGCGCCGGGTGCCACATCGCCGTGGCGGTGGCTTCCCAGAAGCGAAAGTTGTATAGCGCAAGCCAGAGCAAGGGCGCGCCAAAGACGAACAGCGATTCGGCGGACAGTCGCGAACGGCCGGCTGGCCTGTCAATCAACCTCATAATCGGCGGAGCCGCTCCTTACAGTGTCCTATCCGGCGCGCGAGACGGGAGTCTTGTCGAAGCGCGATACGGTAAGACGGAGCGGTGGGTAAAAGCAATCGCCGACAGGAGAGTTCGCCTGGCCCTCCCGTCGGCCGCCTGAGCTATGACCTGGATATTTCCTGGGGCGCGTCACATCACCCGTCAGACCTCTGCCCGCAGATCCACGATGGTGGTGAAGCCGCCGAAAATCATGCGCTGGCCGTCGAACGGCATGCTCGAGGGATTCATTCCAGCCAGGCGCGGGTCCTTCATCACCAGGCCATTGATGCGGTCGCGCTGCCGACGGGACTTGTACACGATCCAGGCGAACACCACCGTCTCACCGGGCTTGAGCTTGACGCTCTGTGGAAACGAGGTCACTTTGCCGGGCTTGACGTCGTCGGCCACGGTTTCACAGTACGCCAGTGCGCCGTACTCCATCCAGATCTTACCGGCCTTCTTCGACAGGCGCTGGTAATCCGCCATTTTCTTCTTGGGCACCGCCAACAAGAATCCGTCCACGTATCGAGCCATGACTGTCTCCTCTGGGTTGGAGCCATGCGCCAACACGGTCGCACGGCCGGGCTGTGATTGCGGCTAACCGGGGAACATCGCGAAATAAGGCTGGGCTTCGGCCAGCACCCGCGCGAAACTCGGGCGCTGTTTGAGACGTTCCAGATAGGCGGCGACGTTGGGATGCGCGGTGCCGAGCGGCACCACCAGGTTGGCGTAGTACAGCGCCGGCGAGGCGGAGCAATCCGCCATCGAGAAATCACCCCCCATCGCCCAGAGCCGATCGGCCATTTCGCCTTCGATGATGTCGTAGGAGGCGCGCAGCTGCCCCTTGGCCTCCTCCACTCCGTAGCCATCACGCTGATCCTGCTGACGCAGCTTGTCCAGCACGATCTTTTGCATGGGCTCGTGCACATAGCGGTCGTAGAACCGGTCGCGCAGCCGCACGTCACGCGCCAGGTCGGCATCGGCCGGGATCAGGCGGGTGTTGCGGCCCGGGTAATGCTGCTGCAGATACTCGATGATGATGCTCGACTCGGGCACCAGCTGGCCTCGCGCCTGGTCGCGCAGCAGCGGGAACTTGCCGATGGGCCAGAGCTTGTTGAACGCCTCGCGCTGCGCTGGATCGGCAAGATCGACCAGCTCCGGCGTGAACGGTGTGTCGTTCTCGTACAGCGCGATCAGCACCTTCCAGCAGAACGAAGCCAACGGATGCATGTAAAGCGTCAAAGCCACGACCCCTCCCCGACGCGGCCCAGGGCCGCCGGCTGATGAACCTGAACCATGGAAAACCTCGAGACCAGGCTTTCCGGTCTAACCGTAGGTCGGACGCTGCGGCCAGCCCTCGGGCGAGTCCTCCCATTCCTGCTGCCGCCCGTAGGGCGTCAGGTCCAGGAAATTGAACGGCATGAACAGCTGCTCCAGGCCACGCGCGAACGCCGAGTAGGCATGGTAAACCTTGGAGCCATGGCGCAGGAACACGCTGGCGGCGGGCTGGTCTCCGTTCAGCAGTTCCTCCGGCATACCCCGCTGCAACCAGTCGTCCTTGCCGCGGTAGTTATAGACGGTGGAGCCTTTGCTCGCGTCGAAAGTAGCATGGAAATCGTAGTTGAAATCGCTGCCGTGCGAGGAGTACCAGGGAAACGACCAGCCGCGGTGCCGCTTGTAGTCGGCGATCTGGGCGAATGGCGCACGTGAAATGCACGCAAAGGTGACGTCCCGCTCCTGCAATTCGGCCTGGTTGACCGGATTGTCGAACGACAGGTCGGCCGCCAGACTGCAACTGGGACAGCCCTGGCCGAGAGCATCGATCCACATGAAATGATGCACATAGAGCTGGCGCCGGTCTTCGAACAGATCGATCAGGCGCAGCGGGCCGTTCGGTCCTTCGAACACATAATCCTTCTCGACCTCCACCATGGGCAGGCGCCGCCGCTGGGCGTTCAGCGCATCGCGGGCCCGGGTCAGCTCCTTCTCCTTGGCCAGCAGCTCCAGGCGGGCGGCCAGCCATTCCTGGGACGAAACGATCCTGGGCAGGGCGACGGGCAGCAGGGGCTTTTCAGGCGTCATTGGCAGTCTCCAAAGATAAAAGGCGCCCCACGGAAGGGGCGCCCGGGAGAATCTTGCTCCAAGGACGCGCGGGCTGGCGGCCCGCCGACACGGCAGGTGAACTTTTTTAGAAGTTCACCCTGGCGCCGATGCCGATGGTGCGCGGCCGCAGGGTGGTCGCCGAGCTGAACCCCGAGGCGCGATCGAAGTCGAGATACGGCGCCTCGTCCAGCAGATTGTTGACATACAGCCGGTACTGCCAGTTGTCACGGAACACGGTGAAGTTCAGGTTGACCACATCGTAGGAGCGCTGGATCTGGGTGGCATCCGGCAGCAGAGCCAGCGATCCGTCCGGATAGCTGACGAAGCTGCTGGTCTCGAACTTGCGCAGGCTGGAACCACGGTACTGATATTCCGCCCGCAGCGCAGCGCGCAGGTTGCCACCCAGCGGGAAGCTGTAATCGCCATACACGTTGCCCATCCATTCAGGCGTGTCCAGCACCGGCTGGCCCACCTCGGCGGTAACCCGGGGCGCGGACTCGGTGATTTCAGCGTCGGTATAAGTCACCGTCCCGCCCAGCAACAACGAGTCCGTCAACGACGCCTCGATGGCAAGCTCGGCCCCCTTGACGGTGGCGGCGCCGACGTTGTCGACGAACTGGAAGCCGCAGCTCAGATTGACCTGCTGATGAATCTTGCTCCAATCGGTGTAATACACCGCCGCATTGACGGTCAGGGTGCGATTCAGGAACTGGTTCTTGCTGCCTACTTCGTAGGTCCACAGGCTGTCGGCCTCGAAGCTGTCCGGCACCCGGGTGATCCCCAGGCGCTCGAAATCGGGCGCGCACAGCGGGCTGCTGGTGTTGAAACGATTGGGACCGCCTTGACGAAAGCCCTTGCTGGCCGTGGTGTACAGCAGGTTGTCGTCGGTGACGCGATAGGCCAACGAGATCTTGGGGGTCACGCCATCGTCCTTGCTCTTCTTGTTGTCGACCTGGCTGGCGCCGCCATTGAAAATGCCGTCGAACTGGCCGTTGACCGTCTGCCTGACCTCGAAATAACGCAGGCCCAGGGTCAGATCGAGTTGCGGCAGGATCGAATAGGTCACTTCACCGAAGGCCGCGTATTGAGTGCTGTCGGTCCGCTGGTCGCCGAAGTACGTGACGTCGGTGCCGAGCATGTCCTCGACGCCCAGGGTGCGCGCGATCTGCACCAGGCGGTCCTGCTGATCGGAATAGAACAAGCCCACCACCCATTGCCACGGTCCATTGCCGGGCGCGGACGCCAGGCGCAGTTCCTGGGTGAAGGTCCGGCTGGTGGTGTCGGAAGTGTTGTAGGAGTTCATGCTCAGGAACGCCGGTTCCAACCCGCCGACGAACAGCGAGTAGTCGCGATCCCAGTTGGTCTGGCGATCCGAGTATGCGGTAATCGAGGTCAGGTCCGCGCCGCCGAACTCCTGGGTGACGGTCAGGCTGTAAATACCGGCTTTCTCCACCGTGGGCTCATCGAAGCGCATCGAGGACTGGAATTCCGGCAGATTGGTGAAGAAATTGTCGGTGTTGTCTTTATCACTGCGCTGGTAGAACACCGCGGGAATGATTGTCAGCGTGTCGCTGGGCGCGATCAGCGCCGACAGGCGCAGCGCCAACATGTCGCGATCGTTGAAGTTCTTGGCGCGGTACCGGCTTTGCGACGGATAGACCACCGGCTCGAACGGCGCGGGCGGCTGTGTCGCGCTGCTGTTCCAGACTTCCACCGGAGCATCGGGAACGTTGTCGATGTAGCCCCCGGTGTGGCGATACAGGACACCGCCACGCAGCGACACCCTGTCGTCCATGAGCGGAATGTTCGCCACGGCCTCGGCATCGTAGGACATGTCGCCGCCGCGTGTAGTAGCCAAACCGGCCGCGGTGCTGAACGAGGTTTCATTGAGTACAGGCTTGCGGCTCACGTACTTGATGGCACCGCCCATGGCGCTGCCGCCGTACAAGGTGCCCTGCGGCCCCTTGAGCACTTCGACACGCTCGAAATCGAAGAACGCCGGATCGAACGCGCCCGAGAACGCGGTGGAAATGGATACCAGTGAAATGTCGTCCATGTACACGCCCACCGTCGGGCTCGATGCCTGCGTGCTGATGCCACGAATCGCATAGCGGCTCTGGCCAGGCTCCGTTCCCGAGAACGATACACCGGGAACGCTGCGCAACAGGTCCTGGAACTGGGTGATGCCCTGTTGTTCGAGCTGGGTACCTGACACGGCGCTGACCGCCATCGGCACTTCCTGCAACCGCTGCTCGCGCTTCTGGGCCGTCACGACGATTTCCTGGATGACCTCGGGTGCGGCGCTCTCCTGCGCCCACGCTCCCGAAGCCAGACCGGCCAGCGGCGCAGCCATCCAGGTGGCGGCCGTCAGCGCGACCGAACGTTGTGCCTGCCTGTTCCAAGCCAGCTGTATTTGTAGTTTCACCCTGTGCACCTCTGCTTATGCATGACTCGAATCCCGGGGACTGCTGCCGGATTCGTTATTGTCGGGCTCGGCAAGCCCAATTCACTGAGCGGTGGCCACGTCCACCGCCTGTTGCGCGCAGCCGGCGTCCTGCTCCGGCTGGGCGCCAGACACGCCCACCGCGCCCTGCGCGAAAGGCACACCGCCGGGAATGCCGGTGAGTTGCAACACCAGGAAGACATCGCGGGTCGCGGGATCGCTCAAAGCCGGGGCCAGTGCCGCGGTCGCGGCGCTGGTGCGAATGGCGGTGCGCGCCTTGAGCAGGGCGGCATCGACCGACGCCGGCATGGCGCCATCCTGGCGCTTCGCGGCGATCAGCGTACCGCTGGCATCCACCACGACCACGCTCAGCGGCGGCAACTTGGCCGCGGCGGCATGCTCCAGACAGCTTGCAATCATGCGATCGGCCAGTTGCAACCCCCGCGGCGCAGCCGCCTGATCGGCGGTGGGCGGGGTCCGATCATCCGCGAACGCCGCACTCATCATGCACAACCCGGAAATAGCCGCCAGAATGACCAGGCGCGAACGCGGCCTCGGGCAATTCATTGCGGGGGAATCATTCATTGCTTGTCATCCTTCGCGGGCGGCGCTGTCTGCGGGAGCGGCGTCGGGGTGTGCGGGCCGGAGTGCGGCACCTGCTGCTGTTGCTGCGCTTCATAGGCCTGCCAGGCCGAAGCCACCAGGGCGGCATGAATCTCGTGCGCCTGCGCAGACGTAATGAGGCTTTTGAAAGAGCCCATGCCCTTGGCGGCGCGGATGCCGCCGAGCACGATGTCATCGAACTCCTTGTGGGTCTGCGCACTCATGCGCCGCAGGTCCGGAATCGCGCCCGGCGCTTCGTTCGAATGGCAACGGGTGCAATGCCGCTTGATCAGCGCATTGCCCGCGTCGATCTCGCTGGCGCTACCGAAGCGTTCGAGCGCGGGGCGTGGCATATCGGTGTTCTGGTGCAACTCGGCAGGCAGCGGCACCGCGCCGCCGCCGAGCTTGAAGGCGACGATACGGCTGTCGTTGCCATAACGCTGCGCGGCGGTGCCGACCGGATGGACACCGCCCAGGGCACCGCCATAACCCGCTTGAACCGCAACGTACTGCACGCCGTCGAGTTCATAGGTCATGGGTGCCGCCATGATGCTGGTCCCCACGTTGACGGCGGCCAACTGCTGCCCGTTGTCGGCGCGATAGACGTAAAGGTAGCCGGTCGAGCGTCCCTGGAACACCAGGTTGCCGGCCGTGGTCATGACGCCACCGCCGTTCCAGATCGAATTCATTTCACCGCGCCAGTGCTCGGACGTGTCGATCTCCCAGACGACCCGATGCGCCACCGGATCCCAGGCACGCAGCATGCCTCGCACCGTCGGATCCGGCTGGCCCGCCGCCAGCTGCGACAGCGGCGGTAAATGACGCGCCGCGGCCGATTCCAGGCCCCAGTCGCCGGCGTTGCGTGCCGGGAAGGCGTACATGGCCCCCGTGTTGATGCCGCCCTTTTCATAGACGAACGGCGCTGCGGGAATCCAAAACACCGCCGGCGCCACGAATGCGGGGATATAGACCAGGCCGGTCCGGGGATTGAACGCCATGGGCTGCCAGTTGTGGCTGCCGGCCGGTCCCGGGAACACCAGCTTGGGACCGTTGCCATAGTCGGCTTGCGGATTCTCCATCGGCCGCCCCGTAGCCTTGTCCACGCCGGTGGCCCAATTCAGCGGAGCGTACGGCTCGGCCGACAGCAGTTCGCCAGTGGCGCGGTCCAGAACATAGAAGAACGCATTCTTGGGCGCCTGCATCAACACGCGGCGCTCGCGCCCGTCGATCTGGAGCTGTGCCAGGATCATTTTCTGCGTGGCGGTGTAGTCCCATTGATCGCCGGGCGTGGTCTGGTAATGCCAGACCAGCCGTCCGGTGCTGGGATTCAGCGCCAGGATGGACGAGACGTACAGGTTGTCGCCACCCGACGGGCTGCGCAGCTTGCGCGGATACAGGGCCGAGTTGCCGACCCCCACGTACAGCAGGTTGAGCTCGGGATCGTAGGCCATGCCGTCCCAGACCGTGCCGCCCAGGCCGACATCCCAGCGGGACTTGGGATCCCAGGTCTTGGCGGCGGCCTCGAGTTCGGGGTTTTCGAAGGGGCCATGAGCACTGGCCGGCACGGTGTAGAAACGCCAGGCCAGTTCGCCGGAATCTATCTTGTACGCAGTGACGTAGCCTCGGGCATCGAGTTCGGCGCCGGAGTTGCCGATGACCACCACGTCGCCCGCCACATACGGCGAGCCCGTGACCGTGTAGCCGCGCTGGTGGTCGACGATGGTGTCGACCTGCCATGCCGTGGCGCCGGTCCTGGCGTCGAGCCCGAACAACCGGCCGTCCAGCGAGGCGATCATGACCTTGCCCCGCGACAGGGCCAAGCCGCGGTTGACGATGCCACAACAAACCTTGTTGGTGATGGAGGGATCGTTCTTGGGGTCGAAGGACCACAGCTCCTTGCCGGTGCGCGCATCCAACGCATGCACCAGGCCCCAGGGGGCGGCCGCATACATGACGCCGTCCGCCACCACCGGCGTGGCCTCCTGGCCATGGGTGGTTTTCAGGTCGTAGCTCCAGGCGTAGCCCAGTTGCGCGACGTTACTGGCATCGATGCGCGCCAGGGGCGAGAAATAGGTTTCGGCCTGGTCGTGTCCGCCGGTCAGCCAATCGGCCGAGGCCGCGGCCACCGCATCCTTCGCCTGGTCACCGCCACCACACCCGGCCGTCAGCAAGGCCAGCGCGGCCAGCGCACTGGCTGCATATCCGGCCCGGCCGTTGAATGGGCTGACGCGCATACGGCGCGCATGGCTCAAGGTCATGAAGTTCCCCACGGGTCACCTTTCAGGGCTGCGCCTGGCGCGTCCTTTGTCAATGGAAATGTTGTACGCGAAACCGGTCCGACCGCGCTTTCGCGATCCTCACGAATTACACCGCAATCGTCACGATTGAGCGCGGCGGATGTCGCTAGGGGAATTGCCGAAATGGCGATGAAAGGCGGCACTGAAGGCCGCGGAGGAAGAATAACCGACGTTCAGCGCGATCTCGGACACGGATAGCTGCGACTCGCGCAGCAGACGCCAGGCCTGGTCCATCTTGAGGCCGCAGGCGAAATCGAAGATCGAGACACCGAACAGGTGCCGGAAGCCGGTGCACAGCTTGTTGCGATTCAGGCCGAATTGGCGCGTCAGATCCTCGATGCGGATGGGCTCCATGAAGCTCGCTTCGAGCAATTCGCGCACCTGCTGCAAGCGACGCCGGTCGCTGCCGGTGAGGCGAACGGAGGCAGCGGGCTGCTCCGGGGAAGCGGAGAAGTGATCCAGGATGCAGCACACCAGTTCCAGGGTCTTGGCTTCCAGGAACAGGCGGCGCCGCGGTCCGACACGCCGACAATCGAGAATTTCGCGCGCCAGTTGCGTTTCGGTGCGGGTCGGGGCGGCGCTGGCGAAACGAGGGCCATGCGAATAGTGCGTCAGCATCTGCCCCAGCAACTGCGGCGTCCCGCTGCCGGTCGCATCCAGATACTCGACGAAGCGCGGACGTGGCATGGCGATGGTGACCGAGGCTTCCTCATGGTCGGGCAGCACATGATCCATTTTTGGCAGGCCCGCCTCATGCACCAGGGCACAGGTGGAGGCTTCGTCCAGCGTCATGGCCGCGCGCCTTCCGAACGTCAACAGCCGCCGCCCGGACAGACGCACATGGAATTTCACCATGTCCTCGCCATACACCAGGGTCTCGGAGGCCGCCGTCAAACGATAGCGGCCCAAGGCCATCATGAGCCGGTCGCCGAACACCAGGGCTTCAACGAAGCCATGCCCCACATCCACAGGCAGGGACTGGAGATCGGAAGGGGTGAAGGTGGGCGGCTCCACGGTCACGGTACTGCCACGGAGCAGGGGCTTGATTTCCACGCCCGTGGTCACCGTGCCAGAACGAGCTGGCGTGCCGCTTCCGCACTCGGGGCGGACTGGGGTCCGCCCCCTGGGATCAGCACAAGGGACACAGCGGTTCGTTCCGCGCCTGATAGCTATCCCAATGATTCGATTGGGTTTCATCGCCACTTTCAGGCGAGCTGCCGGCCACACTCATGATTGCCAGCACCAAAACGGCCAGCAGTGCGCTCGTTCGACCCATGGTCCCTCCCCCAACGGCTTGTCAGTGCCCGAACCGATGAATATTACTCCCGATGGACATCCCCCAGGAAAATAAGATCGCTCCTGAGGTCCCTATCCCCGCGAAATAAGATCAGCCGCCCAAGGGAGCCGGTCACCCCACCACAGGCAAACCAGCTCCCTCAAAGCGGCTGTATTTCTTTGACACAGCAGGAGCCCGCCGGGTTGCAACTATCGATCATTTTGTTGTGACCCCTTCAAGGATGCACTGCAAAAAACCTGCCGGCGCCGGTAGTCCCGTATTCCCCCTGAACGCGCCAGGGAGCCACACTGCGCGCCCCCATCGGAGGCGGGAAGTTTCGAAGCTTGGAAGTTCACACCATCGTCGACTCGAAACCAGGAACATCGCTATGAAACATTCCACGAAGATTTCCACCGCAGCCATCGCCACCGCCGCGGCCCTGCTGTTCAGCTCCATGGCGGCCACGACCACGCATGCCGCCGAAGCCAAGGTGAAATGCATGGGCGCCAATGCCTGCAAGGGCCAGAGTGCGTGCAAGACCGCAACCAACTCCTGCAAGGGCCAGAATTCCTGCAAAGGCAAGGGCTATGCCGAAATGACCCAGGCCGAGTGCGACGCCGCCAAGGCCGAAGCCGGCGAGAAAGAGAAATAAGCAAACTCGACCAGGAACATGACTGACCGACGGCTCAGTCGCAGCACGCGGTCGGGACGGGCCTCCCGACCGCGCCTGGAACCCACCCAAGCAAGAGCATGAGCACGCAAGGACACAGCACAGAAGGCCACATTCGCGCCGGCATCGGCGGCTGGAGCTACGATCCCTGGCGGGACACGTTCTATCCGGCCACGGTCGCCAGAAAGGACGAGCTCTCCCATGCCAGCCGCCAGGTCACCGCCATCGAGATCAACAGCACGTTCTATCGCCTGCAGAAGCCGCAGGTGTTCGCCGGCTGGCGCGATGCCACACCGGACGACTTCGTGTTCTCGGTCAAAGCACCGCGCTATATCGCGCAGCGAGCTGTGCTTGCGGACGCTCAGCCTTACGTCGAACGCTTCATCGGCAGCGGGGTCATGGAGCTGGGCGCCAAATTGGGTCCCTTGTTGTGGCAGCTTGCCCCGAATCAGCAATTCGAGCCGGACGATTTACGGCGCTTCCTCGAGTTCCTGCCCCACGAGGCCG
>Ga0182745_1000756_pt1 | contig 33515 bp, 55 predicted proteins | sample eDN3rd30CKraftBY_FD_128523 | JGI IMG/M metagenome (GOLD analysis project Ga0182745, IMG submission 128523) | Enriched backyard soil microbial communities from Emeryville, California, USA - eDNA 3rd pass 30_C Kraft BY (version 2) (version 2) | ecosystem: Environmental > Terrestrial > Soil >...
AAAATTTCAGGGAAATAGCAAGGTGGCGGAGACGGAGGGATTCGAACCCTCGGTACCGGATTTACCAGTACGACGGTTTAGCAAACCGTTGGTTTCAGCCACTCACCCACGTCTCCGCACGCGGTTCCCCTAGGGTTTGGCCGGAAACCTGTCAACGCCGAAAACGCGAAACGCGCAGGAAGTATCGGTTTGTGTCGCTACATAGGGGGCTACAATATGTTCCCCTTATGGACCCTACAATTCGGGCGACGAATCCGCTGGCACGGACCGCCGCCCTGAGCATGAACGAAAGTGAGCTTCGCTATGCCTGACATGAATAATGGACGCTCGGAATCTGCGACGCAAGGCGATGGGTGGAAACCCATCAAGACCGCTCCGTGGCAAACGGTGATCGAGGTTCGCAACCCGATCATGGACGAACCGTGCCTCGCCACCCGTGGTTATTGCCACAACGGCATGGTCCACCCCGATACGACCTTTTGCACGTCGGTTTACACGCCGCACCGATTCTTCCCGACGCCCGCGGGTAATCTCGTCTGCCCGACGGAGTGGCGAATACCGCTGGAGCCTTCGGCATGACCCCTCCCAACCCCACAGCATCGAGACATACGCCGGGGCCTATATCCACAGAGACGGGGTGGCGGGAATGGCCCGGTGGCAAATGTCCTGTCCCGTTCGATACGCCAGTCGAAGTGCGCCATAGGTCTGGCGAGGAATCCGGCTCTTACATGGCCTGCTATGGCAATGATGCGCGCGCGGGCTGCTGGGCGTGGCTTCACTGCAACGATCCGGGCGACATTGTTGCCTACCGGCTTCTCCCCACCCAAGGAATCACCCAATGAGCAATAACGTAGTGGCGATCAATCGCGACAGCGCCGATCCTTGGCCGGCGCTCAACACGTTCACATGGAACATGGCGGCAGCAAAGCGCTTCGGCTTTTCCCCATCGACTGAATTGCACCTGATAGAGCAGCTTGTCCGCAAAGAGGTGAGCGTCGTCTACTACACGAACATGGGCGGTGGTGTTCTCGCGATCGTCGCCAGCAACATGCCCGAACTTTTCGACGATGATGATTTTGAGACAGCAGCCTTTGCGCTCACGCGATTACAGCGGAGGTTCAAGCGGAAATCTTCGCATCGGGAGATGATTGCCGATGACATCGGACTGAAAGGCCATCCCCATGAATAGCATAGAGCAGGAACAATGGGCCTTTGCGCGCGCGGTAGCCGACAGCGATGCGGTGCTGCGCGTGTATGCTGCGCCTGAGTTCGACGAGATGGGCGACGACGGCAAGGAGTGGATTCGCGCGCTTGTTGTAGAGGCCCGCCGCACCGCACAGGCTGAGCTTGTGGAATTGCTCGGCGAGGCCTTCGACTTCCTTGGCGGTTGCGATGGCGCCGCGGAACTTCGCGGGAAACTGCTCGCCACCCTCTCCAAATACCGCACGGACGCCACGAAAGGAAAAGCTAATGGCGGATGATCTGGTAGAGCGGCTGCGAGTATATCACCGGTTCCTGAATGGCGAGACTGCCATAAATGAGGCATGGTTCGGTGACGTTGCGGACGGTGAGCGCGGTCGCTTCTGGTGGCGCAAATATCTGCGGATCAATGAAGCCGCCGATGCCATCGAAACCCTACGCGCCGAGAACGCCCGCCTTACCGAAGAGAATGAGAGGTTGAGGGAGGCGCTGGAGAACGCGATCCAAGACCTTCGCGATATGCCGTTGTCGAATATGGGCGGTCGCTTGTTGCGGTGGAACAAATGGACGCTGGAGAGGCTCCGCGCCGCCCTATCCTCTATCATGAAGCAGAGCGATGGACGCTGAGACGATTGCCAAGGGGCTGAGCGATGTTCAGCGAGAAAGAATAATGAGCGTCAATCCTGACGATGTTGATCGTTTCCACTATCGCCCCTTCGAGGGCCGATCTAAAGGCTTGTTCAACATCGCGCCCGGATGGCAACGCTTGGAATTGTCGCCGCTTGGCCGAGAGGTCCGCGCTATCCTAAAGGGGGAATGATGAAACCGTGGCCTGATCCCCGAGACGACAAGCCGGTGGCGCGCTGGCCCTTCTGGTTCGTCGGCGCGACCATTGCCGCGATGATGCTGGGCAATTTACTGAACGGCCTCAGCGGGCGCGGGTGGAACTGGTAATCGAATCATTGCGAACTAAATGAGAACATAGCACCATCATGGCATGGGCGTTCGCAATATCAGGAACATCGGCTGGGCGCCGACCATCGGCAAGATGCTGGACGATGGGGTCAAGGTCTATGCCGCCTGCTCGCGGTGCAAATGCCAGAAGGCGGTCAACCTCGTCAATCTGATCGAGGTGAAGGGCCGCGACTATTCGCTGTTCAATCGGCGGGTGAGGCGGTGCAAGATGCTGCCAGGGTGCAAGGGCTACAACTATTTCTGCACCGATCGCTGGGGAGGGATCATCACGCCGTTCCGGGATGAGGCGACGGGCCTCAGGTGGCTGTCCGAGCCGAGACGGGAAGATTGACGGCGACCCCGCTGGTTACGGGTCAACAGGATCGCCGCCTCCCGCTGGGCGGGAACTCAATCGGGACAGCGCACCGTAGAGCCATGCTTGCGAGCCCAGCGGCAGATGCGGCCGACTGCGAACCAGCCCCGCTCGCCCCATGCCTCCACGTCGCTGTTATAGCGCGCCTCAGCGTCAGCATCGATGACGATCGCGTCAGTCGGGACTGGTTTCGCTTCCACCACCAAGTCCGGCGCAGGCGGCAATGCGGCTCGTATCCCGTCCCGCTTGTCGCAGGCGCTCGCACCCAAGACGAACGGCAGCGTCAGAAGGGCGCCCAGGTGCAGCTTTCGCAATTTCATCGTCTCGTCCTTTCTTGGCAGCGTCGATCGACAGCACATCTTCGGATCGGCGCTCGCTCGCTTCCTCTTTCGCCTTCGTGTCGGTGCGGAGCGTCTTGTCGGTAACCGCAGCGTCGTGGCGCTCGATCAAGTTCCGGTCATAGGTGCACTTGGCTACACTCAGGGCGATGATGATCAGCAAGGCGATGATCGCCCATGCGCCAGCCTTCGCCAGCCGGTTGCCGACGATTGAGGACGCGAGCTTGATCAGGAGCAGGGGCGGCATCACTCGCCCTTCCTGATCCCGTAGACGATCACCGCGCCCAAGACGCAGGCGATCAGGACAGCCGCCGAGGGCCAGCCCATGTGGAGGAGTTCATGCATTGACCCGATCCCCTTCGATAGTCGGCCGCTCGTTGCTGGTTTTCGTCCATGCGACGGCAGTCCGATCCTCGGGAAAATGATCGTCCGCGAGGCGTTTCAGGGCGGCGTGGGCGGCCCATTGCTCAGGATCAGCGTCCAGCCGAACAACCGCTTCGGCGAAGCGCGTGATCGCGTCGGTGTAGTGGAAGGCATCAAAATGCAGGGTGGTCGTCTCCTCGCCATTCGCGCCATATGTCAATTCGTATGTGGTCATTGTCCGCTTCCTTTCATGCCGAGCATTTCCACGATCCCGACGATTGCGACGACAGCCAGCGGCTCCGGCAGACCGCGTAGGCGATGATCGCCGCATCGGCCGCGAGGAAGTGCCAGCCGGCCTCCACGTCCTTGAGCGCGTTCGCGAGCAGCGCCGGGGACAGGAGGGCCAGCGCCATCCCGAGGATCCATTCGCAGAACCCGTGCCAGCGCCCCCGCATGGCAATGACCTTCGGCATGTTGCTGTGCCACGTCACCAGCGCCATCGCGCCCGATGCGAGCGCCAGCGCAAATTGTATCGAAGCATTCATTCCCGGCCTCCCGGTAGCTTGATGCCCCCAGGCAGTTTTGCGAGCCAATCCTTGAGCCCGCCGCCGAACGCGACGAACCCCTCGGCCAGTGATTGCGAGAGCCCCCCGGCGATAGCCATCTGAGGCTGAAGCCCGAGCGAGCCCCATAGCCAGACGCCCGCCGTCGCTCCGTGCATCCCCGCCGCCAGCACGGCGAAGAAGCCGCCCGCGAACAGCGACAGGAGGATGCCCTTGCGCGTCTCCGCCCCCCGGAAGGAACGCACGGCATAGGCGGCGCCCAGCGCGAGCAGCATCCCACCCGTAAAGGCAGGGACAGGCGCCGCGACCCCAAGCGCGAGCAGGATGGCCGCGAGGATGGCGTTGATCTCTTGCCCGGTCACGTCAGCCACCCTTTCACTTTCGCCAGATGCGCCTTGCGGTCATCGAGCCCATTCGTTCCGCCGTTGATGGATTTCGTGATCGCCAGCACATTGTCGTGATCGGCGAAGGTGTTGAGCCCGTTCACCCGCCAATATTCGAGCGCAAGGTGCAGGCCGATCGAAGGGAGCGCCGCGATCTCGGGATGGCGCTCAAGGTCGATACCGAGCCGCTTGCCATAACGGCGATAGTTGGCCCGTCCGGTGATCTGGATCGGCCCGCGCCCCTTGAACAGCTTGCCGTCGCCCGGCTGGACATTCCCGAGGTCCTTGCGCCCCTCGTAAGCCTGCCCGCTGGCGATTTCCTCCATGTAGCGGAAGGAGCCGCTTTCATGGATGAGCTGGGCAAGGAAGTGCGCGAGGCGAAGGCCGCTTTCCATGATGCCATAATCGGCAAACCAGCGGTTGGCGCAGATAGCCATTTCCTGCGCGCGGTCGAGAGTGGCCCCGCACTTTCGGAACAGCGCCGTATAGGTCGCGGGGCCGGGGATGCCGTCTGCGGGGACGCCGAGCACGGTTTGCAGATTGCGGACGTCGATCATCACCAGCCCCCTTCCTGAGTGTGGAGTTCGGATTGGGAGGTCATGGCGCTCACCCCACCAACGCGACGAAGCCGCCGTCGCCCGTCTTGGACAGGGTTACGGTCTGCGTGCCGGGGTCGATCGTGATGTCGCAATTGGCGCTGGAGCAGATGATCTGCACGCGCTTCCCAACCAAGTCGGCGCGGATCGGGATGGAATAGCTGGCTTGCGATCCCGCTGCCCACCAATTCCATTCGAACTGCCCGCCACCCAGCGCAGCGGGGAAGTTGATGTCCGCCTCGGTATCGAAGGCAGGGTCTATCCACCCGTAGAACGCGATATATTTCCTCACGTCACCGGCCGACACGGATTCGCCGGCGCGAACGACCGAATAGGATTTGTTCGGCGCGCTCAGTAAGTGGGAGAGACCGGGATCACCGTCGGCAGTCCATCCGGCAATGCGCGAGCGCGCCATGACGAACTTGCGCAGCCAGTTCCCGCCGCTATCCTTCACCCCATAGGCCTGAACCCATGCCGGACGCTTGACGCTATCCGTCCACCAACTCGCGTCCTGCCAGACTGGCGCATCGTGGTAATATTCCAGCACATTCGAGCTGATGTTCTGGAAGCTGCTGAAATCGAGCGGCGTCCCGCCCGAATGCGTCGCCCCAGCCGCGCATGATTTCGTCCCCGGAACTATGAACCAGAGCGTTTCCCCCACGCTAGAGCGAGCATTGATCTGCTGCCACTGCATCGGCCACGAAAAGGTGCAGACATGATCCTGGAGCGCGGTCACCTGATATTCGACTCGCGCCGACCATGCGTCATCGATCCAGCGGACGGAGAACTCCAACTGCATGGGAAGCGATGGATCGTTGTAGTTGAAATCGTCGCTCGACCCGACATCGGCTTCGATAGCGTTCAGGACTTCGGCGGCGTTCGGGACCTGATAGACGACCTCCTGAATGCGTTGCTTTGCAACGAAGACACCATTGCTCTCCAACTCCCGGCCGCCCTCGAACCAGACGCGCTGCGACAGGATATTGGTCGCGGGCCAGAGTTGCCCCTGTGTGGATGCGGTGATGACGATATCCCCGGTCTCGCTTCCCCCCGAGACATGGGTTGCGGTGCCCGTGGGTGCCGTCGTGGTCGCGATCGACCATTCATTGGTCGTGCCGGTGTTCAGGCGCGTCAGGAACAGACGGTTGGCGTCGTATCGCATCGTCAGCAGATAGGTGACGCTGCTAAGCAGCCAGCGGGAGCCCCGCGCAGCATTGGTCTTTCCATGCCCGTTGGCCGTGACGAAGCTCGACACGATCCCATGCACGCCAGCCAGATACATGCCGTTGATCCGATAGGCGGGATGGCAATCGCTCTGGACGGCGTAGGTCGTCGCATTGGCGCCGGTGTTCGAGAGGGCGGCGGAAAAGGCGCCGGGGGTGGCAGGCGCCGAAACCGTGTCCGCGATCTCGCAAACGGAGAAGAAGTTGTAGCAGTTGTTGTAGTCGTGGCTCTCGGGGCTGTTGGCCGTGCGCGTGACCATATGCTTGCCGGTCTGCCATCGGCGGCGCGTATAGGTGCTATATCCCTGAACAGCGCAGATGAACTCGTCGTCTGCAAAAACCGGGGGTGTCGTGATCTCTTCGCTCGTCCCCGGCGCGCCGGGATCGCTCAGGCAGTTCGCCGTCGCGGTCGAGTTGACCATGACGTTGAGCGCGAGTTCATCTTCCGCGCCGGTGGGGATGATGTTCGTCGACGCATAGATCAGGGATGGAATCCCCTGCGCCCATTTGAGGTTGGTCCCGAAATGGGTTGCGGTCGCCGGGATGGACCCCGAGACGCAGGAAAGGGTCCGAACGTCGCTCGAAAGCGTGACGCCGGTTGTCACCGAACCACTGGGAGCGAGCGTCCCTGAACTGGCAACCGAAGAGGTGTAGAAGTTGATCCGCGCGGCGTTGAAAATCCAATTCGGTGCCGAGGCCGAAATGGACAGCGAAAACCCGTTCGACCGCATCGCGTCGGTAATGGGCATCAGGCCGGAGGTGAGGAAGGCTTGGAGCGCGCCCGTCGCCCCATTGTTGTTGTAGAGCGTGTCGCGCAGCATCCCGTCGCCGGGAAGCGCGAAATGGTTGGTGACATTATCGCCGGGGTCTGGGGCTAGCGCCACTGCGGGAGAGAGGAGGGCCAGCCTCGTCACGCAGTCTGTCCCTCAAGATTATATTGATCGGCGCCAGTGGTGTAGAGGGTCAGCCTCGCGAGGCGGGCTTGCGTCGAAAACTGGCTATCCTTGTTTTCAACGGTCGCGCCGCTCCCCGCTATCGTGACCTGCCCAAGACCGAGTTGCAAAATGGAGCAGATGAAATTGTCGGTCAGCCCAGCGGGAACCGTCACGGCAACACTGGTTGCGGCGGTGAAGCGGAGCAACTTTCCATTGTCTGCGTCGGTCAGAGAGTAGCTCGTCGCGGCCACATCCGTAGCATTCGCGCCGCCAACCGCATCGACAAAATCTTGGACGGTCCCGCCCCCGGAGAGGCCGATCAGAGACGCTCCAGTCGTTCCCGCCAAAACGGCCCCCGACAATCCGAGAGCCGCGATCGCCTGAGCCACTCGGATGGGCGTCATCGCCTTGTTATTGACGATCCCGGCTTCCGCTTCGGCTTGGGAGGCTACCGGAAATCCGGCGGCGACAACCTGAACGGGCGTGGCCTTTTCCACCGTCGATCCATTGTCGATGATGATGGCCACAACAGACGAAACCGAGGATGCCGCCGGTAGCTCGCGGGGAAGAACGTTCGCCATTAGCTGCTGCTCGCTTTGATGATCTTGTTCAAGATGATGGTGGGCTGGACGTTTGCGTGCGCTTGCCCACCGCCGGCGCTGTCAGCCGTGCCAGAGAGGGTATGCGTGTGCGCGCCTGCGCTGCCGGTTACGCCGCTTCCGTTGTCAGGAGCCGTGCCGACGCCGCTGGTGCTCACCGTTTGCGGCGTGTCCGCCACGTCAACAGTATGGGAGTGAGCGCCCGCCGAACTGGTCGAGCCCGAAACCGTGTGGGTGTGCGCGGGCATGGTATCGGTCGAGAGTGCGACCGTTTCCGTTCCGCCCGCGGCACCAAGGATCTGGCTATTCGGGCTACTGAGCCGTCCTGCATAGCCGCCGGAATCGACATCGAGGCCCGCGACCACGCGCCCGCGAAGATCGGGCAGGTTGAAGGTGGAGGCTGAGGCCGATCCGAAAGCCGTTCCCACGATCGCGAACAGCTCGGGATAGCCTGTGCGGCTGAGCGATTGCCCCGCACAGACGAGCCAGCCCGTAGGTGCCGTGGCATTGGGCCAGTCCATCATCGAACCAACCGGAACCCCGCTGGCGCCGCTGATCTGCGAAACCGTCGCCACGTCTGTGGGCTGGGTTCCTGGCGCGACGTTGCGCACTTTGAAGCCACCCATATCGAGGTTTGAGCGCATCCCCCCTCGCCCGTCACGCGACAGGCTGTCGGACACTGCCTGTGCGAGATCGGTCAGCGGCGGATTGTGCTGCGAGGGCACGATATCCTCGCCGACGTTGACGAGCGAACCACTGGGGAGGCTATAGGCGCCATCGGAAGCGCGGGGCATTGGCTATGCCTCCTTTTTCGTGTAGTGGGGGGCCATGGCATTTGGAGCGCAAGAAGCTGCCGCCCTCGCACTGGCCGCAGCACTCAAGCCCGCAATTGGGCCTTTATGGCGAGCATCAAAAAGAGGGGTTCGGAGGCTATTCACCGCTGCCTCCCGCAAGAGCAGCGGCGATTGCAGCTGCGGAGCCCGTGCTTCCACCGACATTCCGCAGATCATTGATGTAACGCCGACGAGCAGCCGCTTGCTCTAGAAGATCAGGCACAATGCGCGGGTCGACTTCGGCCGCCAGCATTTGCGCGATCTCGGTTGCTACATCTTCTTTCATCCGGCCCATGCCGGCGCGCGCGGCCAGTCCGCCAAGTAGCGAAATGCCGCCGCGAACAGGCGCGCCGGTAAGGGCCGTGTCTACGACCCCATTGACGACATGCTCGCCAATCTCGTTGCCGAGTTGCTCGTCAGCTGCGAGGCGCGACGCAGTGGGCGAGCCGCCGAGCAATTCCGTGCCAGTGCGCGCCATCTCATTCTCAAGCGCATAGGTTCGGCCAAAGCGGTCAGCACCTTCCGGGAAGATCGCGGCAAGGCGCTGCTGGGCGACGGGCGAGCCATAAATGGCGTGAAGCGGGTTCGTCGAAAGCCTCGCTTGTTCAACACGATCCGCAAGAGCAGTTCGCGCGCCGAGGCGATACATATCCTGCTCGTTAGAACCCATGCGCCCGATTTGATCTTCGATATCTCGGGGAGCGAGGCGCATGAAGCCGCGCCCCGTTTCCATCGCTTCACGGGCCTGCGCGGGCCCCGCATAGGCAGCGCGAGCAGCCGCATAGTCTGGGTTGAGCGCGTCCAGCTCGCGGACGAGATCGGCTCGAACGCCATTGACTGCCTGAAACGAGGGGTCGCTAGTCGGCAGCCGTCCGGTGACAGCATCGCGCCTTCCTTCGATCACCTGGTCAAGCCCCCGCTTCACCAAATCAAGGGTTTCCATCGACGGCGTGCGCGTCAGCGCTACATTGCCCTCTACGTCGATATCGTTGAAGCCGAGCGCCAAGGGATCGCGGCGCTCGTTAGCCGCAATTTGCTGGGCATTGCGAAGGGCCTGCTGACCGGCGGGCGTGTTCAAGATAGCCTCAAGTTCCGGTGTCATCCGCCCGGGCGCGGCGTAGGCAGCCTCATAAAGCGGAGCAGCCTGCGCCCTCGCTTGCTGGGTGAGCGCTTCCCCCACCCGATTAGGGTTCGAGACGGGGCCGAACGACTGCTCGATCTGGTCAAGGGCGCGATCGGCCTGCCCTAGTTGGCGACCCTGCATGAACTGCGTTATTTCGTCGCGCGCCTCCTGTCCGGCGTTGCGGAAAGCGGACCCGGCTCGCGCACGAAGTTGCGGGGTCGCATCGGCGAGTGTAACGGGGACGCCGAGCGACTGGCCCTCAGCGAGCATCGCGGCGATGGCGTCAGCGTTTTCGCCAACATCGCGAGCGACTATCCGCTGGGCGGCAGAAGGGCGCGGAGGCACCTCCGTCCCCAGCATTTGCGCGATTCTTTGGCCTGGAGCAGTGTCGAGAGCCATCTCCACCGGTCGGGCCACTCGATCACCGCCGAAGGCGGCAGCACCGACACGATTACCCGCGACCGCCGAACCAGCGCCGAGCAGGCCATAGCGCCAGTCGCCGTCACCCTCCAAATAACCCTGCGTCGCACCGAATGCCGCATCGGCGCCGAGCCCGTTGGCGGCGGTAAGCGGACGGCCCGCCCGCCCGGCCATACCAGCGAGACCGGTGAGACCCTTCATGCCAGCCAAATTTCCGACCAATTGGCCCCCAAAGGACGCAAGCCCATGATCGGAATTGGCGGCATCAAGAACATCGTTCTTCCCGGCGAGATATGCCGGAAGGCCCGCAGTCGCCGAATTGGCTGCGTTCATCACGAAGTTTCCGGGCGCCGTTTCGGCAATGCGGCCGAGAAGGGTGCTTTCCTCGTCGGGGACGCGCCTCTGCGAAAGATTCTCCCAGCCCGCGCCCAATGACCGAACGGGCTTGCTCGGGTTCGCCCGATGCTTTTTGACCACATCGCCGATGTAGCCCATGAGTTCGGTCCCGACCTCAGCGCTATAGGGGCGATATTGCTCATTGAGGAAATCGACAACCTGACCGGTGGTCGCGCCGCGCCCGATCATGTCTATGACTTGGTTCTCGATCCCGCGAAGCTCGGGGATAGGCTGCAAGCCGCCCTTACCTGTAGCTCCCTCGGGCTGCATCGGGGGGGCATTGTGGGCGCCAGCGGCTTTCGGCAGGCGCAAACCCTGCGGTGCCACCTCCGCTTGTTCGGGGTCGAAATTGCCACCACGCCACAGATCGCCCTGAAAACCTTGCAGCGTGCCATTCTGCTCGAAATAGGAGGCGGCAGCGTCGTTCGCGTCGGACGCGGCTTCCATCTGATCAATCAGGCGCCCGAGGCGCTCCGCATTGATCTTCTCGTCAAGGCGTGGATTGTAGGCACGCGCGATAAGGCGCTCGCCTTCTTTCTCTGTGAATTGGGCGCCGAGAATGGTTCGGAGATTGCGCTGGACAACCTCCTCTACCCGCTCCCGCGCGTCCGTCACGTCCTGCGGTGCCAGTATTTCAGGCAAGCGCCCGACTACGGGGCCTGTCAGATTTTCGGAGGCAAGGCGCTGCTGGATACCTCGCAGCTGTTCAAGATTCCTGCGCGCATCCTGAGAGCCGCCAAGTTGCCATTCAGCGTATCGCTTCGAATACTCCTCGTCGAGTTTCGACTGTCCCGGCGCGAGGTTCGGAAGCGCATTCTCGCGGCCTGTTTTGGTCGCGCTCGCCCCTGCTGCCGCGGCTTGAGCCTGTGCGGCCTGCGCCTGTGCTGCGGCAAGCTGCGCAGCGTATTGCGCTTGGGCTTCTTTGAGACGCGCATCAGCTTCCGCCGAACTGGCATCCGCCCCTTCCTTGCGCTGGGTCGTATCGCTCTTCGGGATCATGCGCCCGCCACCGACGCGCTGCCACGGCTCGCCGGGGCCGCTGCGCTGATAGGTGACACCGTTGTAGACGCGCGTTTCCATCACTTGCCCCCCAGCAAGCGGCGGAGATATTCGTCGCCCTCGGCGCGAGCCTTCGCCATCGCTGCGTTTTCATCGACACGCGGCGGCGCGGCCGAGATGGGCGGCGGATCGTCGTCGAAGAAGTCAGGGGGGAGCGTCTCCGGGGCGTCGTCAGGCGCCTGTCCGAACGCCATGCCCACGCCAGAGCGCGGACCAACATAGGTGCCAGTCGGCAGACCCGGAATAACAAGCGTCGGGTCGTTGAGCGCGGTGATGCGATCCTGCGCAGCCCTCCTGATCTCAGCCGGTTGCGTCGTATCGCGTGCGATGTTCGCGAGCTGCACAATCTCCGGCTGCTCGCGGTTCGCATATTCGAACTGCTTCATTGCCATGCGCTGACCCTGCTCTAGCTGCATCTGGGCAACGGCCTTGGCGCTGTCCGGCAGATAGGGATCGGCGACGATCGCGGACAGTTGGGCAATGTTCGCCCCCGGTGAGGGAGGAGAGCCACCGGGGGCGCCCGAAGCGGAAGGGGAACCGCCGGGATTCAAGAGCGACTGAATAATCTGCTGACCGTAATCGGCGTTCCGCTCGGACGCGCTGTCGGCCTTGCGTTCACGCATCGCCCCAAGCAGATTTTCCGACACGCGTGCCAGACCCTGCCAAGGAGAATAGATCGGCGAATAGTTGGTCTGCGTCATGCGCGCGGCCAGCTCGCGCTCGCGCGCGATGTCGTCCGGCGTCATGCGCCGGCCACCTTGCCCCCACTGGAAGGGCGCTTGCGGCTCCTGCGGCTGCGCAAGCTGGGCGGCGATCATTGACGCGGGGGTCATGGAGCCGATCACAGGACGGCCTCCGCATAGCGAACTGCCTTGAAGCCGTTATGACCCTCCACGACAGCCTCAGGATGAAGCTTCTCGACCTCATCGGCCATCAGCCCCAGATGCGTCGCCCCGCCCGCCTTATAGCGGTAGCTGTATACGCTGAGCCCGTTATCGAGCGTGCCGACGCGCTTGATCTCGGTCTTGAGGCGGCGGTCTGACATGATAGCCGCACCGCCGAGAGAACCGGCGAGCCCGAACAGGCCGCCCATCTTCGCCCCGTAAGCGTTCATCTGGTTCTGGTAATTCTGGTTGACCAGCCCCGCGTAATCGACGCCGCCAACCTGTGTCTGGGGGGCGGCTGCCGACATGCTGGCTGGATTGGATACCTGGCTGCCCGAAAGAAGGGCGGTGATCTCGTTGATCGGTTGATTGCGCGTCGCCAGCGCCTCCGAAAAGGCCTGTCCGCGCCCGGTCAATGCAAGCTGGTTGAGCTGGTCGGTATTCGCGTTGGTGAGGCGCGTCATCTCCGCGCGCCATCCCTCACTGCCCGGCCTCAGGCCCGCATTGATGAGCCGCGTCCGCAGAGCCTCCTCGTTCTGCCCCTGCTGTTCGAGGATGCGGGGAGAGGCCAGATCATAGGCCCAATTTTCGGCGTCCTGATTGTTGAACTCGAAGGGTGTCCCGAGATAGTCCTGCAACATCGCCGATTGGTCAGACGCGAGTTGCGACAGGTTGATCTCCGCCTGTTGCGACTGGTCGTAAATCTGCTGCTGTTCGGGGCTGAGCGACGTTGACTGGGTATAGCGCGGGATGGTGACCGTCTTGCCGTCTGACCCGACGAACGATTGTGTTCCATTCGGCGAATAGGTGACGCTGCCCCAAGGGCCGGTCGTGTCGACCATGTTGAGCATCTGCTGGGTAAGCGCGGTGTCCCGGTTATAACCGGATTGCGCCTGCGCAGTTGCTACGGGATCGGGTGCTTTAGGGGTGGAAACCAAGACACGGACCTACTCGGGACGTGCGCGAAGTAGGTCCAGCCGCACCAGATGGCAGAAGTTATGCCAGAATCCCGCTTATCGGTCAATACCGCCAATCTCTGGCAAGGATTCCGACGAGCGTTGCATCCCTACCTTGGCCGAATTGATCGCGCAGCACGCCCTCAACCTGCCCTCCGAGCCGCTGGGCATAGTCTACGACTTTGGGGTCTGCGGTCGTGACCGTGATCCTCGCACACCCGAGCTGGCGATAGACATAATCCCCGACCGCCTTGATGAATGCTCGCGTCCAGCCCTTCCCCGCCAAGGTAACGTGCACCGCCGCGCCCTCGAAACAGTTGAAGATGACGCCGCCGATAATCTCGCCGTCGCGCTCGATCCCCATGGCCGTGTAGGGAGGGCACAGACCAAAGCCGATGCGCTCCGACACGAACCGCGCAACCGCTTCCCCTTCGACGATCAATTGATGGCGTCCGCGACTTCATAGGTCAGTTCGGCGCTGACTATCTCGTCGTCCAAAGGCTGGGCCGATCCGCTCGTCACCTGATAGGCGAGCGAGCCGAAATAGCCCGTCCCGCCGATCGAATGCCAGCCATCATTGATCAGCCTCGGAAGGCTCTCTACCCACTGAGATTGCCCCCAGATGCCCTGCCCCCAAACGCTACCCCCCATAAGCTCGGTCGCATTCGGGGCGGCGGGCAGGGTCTCGCTATAATCGGCCTGCCACGAAATGCGGGCGCTCACCCTGGCGGAGGCGCGCGTGACATAACGTCCTACCTTCGGGATCTTCCTTGCGCCGGGAGCGCCGAAATCGTCGAACAGGGGGATTGCAGCCCCCGTATAGGGCTGGCCGTCGTCCGAGCCCGTCTCATTGGCGAGAAATACGCCTCCATTCGGAGAGCCGAACAATAGCCGCCCCTCGAATACCTCCATGCAACGCACGTCCCACCCGGTGAAGCGCGACCATGCCCCTGTTTCGGTGTTGGCGACGAACAGGACAGGAGAGAGGCCGGATTGGCCCGTAGGCGGGGCGAAGGCCGCGATCTTCTGCTCGGGCCAGACCTCGCCATGCCAAGCCTCTAGCCCGCGCTGTTCGACCGCATTCCCCCAGGCATCGGCGATGGGGTAGGAGATGCTCGCCGTGGTCAGAGCGGTCAGGTCCAGCTCAATCGCTTTCGACAGCGGAACCAAGCCAACGGATGTGGCAATCGCGAGGTCACCGGCGCCGCGGATAAACGCATTCTTGCCCAAGGGGCGACCAACACGATAGAGACCGACTTGTCCCCACGTTGCCGTATCCTCAGGCGAAAGGCCCTGAAAGATCGCTACCTCTCCCTCAGTCGAGACGAACGCGTTCTGCTCCGACAAGCCTCCTTCGCCGCCCGACGATAGCGACCAGCGCTGACCAAACAACAATGAGCCGCCGAGACCGAAGATACCCGCCATCGGGAATTTGGTCGCGGTTCCGCCCACTGCATCGATACCGAGATACCAGGCATCCATCGTGTCCTTCTGCACGAAATAGAGCCGGTTCTTGTAGACCCAGACGAAGGACATATTCGCCGATGTGATGCCAGCAGAGAACGCGACCCCCGGCAGATAGGCTTCATTCACCCCGTTTGCCGTGGCCTCACCATCGTCTCCGTCTGTAAGCGTTTCGTCATCGACGAAGGGGCCGTTCTCGACCCCGTAAATGTAGAGGATGCCTTCGCCTATCCCGGTTTCCTCGATCTGCCAGATGATACCTGTCGCGCCCGAGGTTCCGCCCGTTACAGTCTCACCGATGGCGAAGGGCTCAACCTCAGCATCATAGGCGAGCGTCTCTATCCCGCCCTCAACGTAGGGATAAAAGACGGCCCCGTCATAGATGAAGCCGGTGTCTTGCCCATTGACCCCGACGAGATAAATTCCCCCGGAGGCGGCAAACTGGACGACCGACCAATCCCCGCCGGTGAAGGCTCCCATGACGCTCAGGAACTGCGTAGACGACCAGCCGAAGACATTGCCGTTGCCGTCCTCGATCAGATCCCCGTCTTCGGTCCCGATCTCCGCATCGGTCGCAAACTCAACGTCGGTGATATCGTAAATGGTGGTCGGTGTCGCCCCGAACAACTTGCGGTTCTGGCCGTCCTTGTAGGCAAAAAGCGCGGTCGCGTCCTGCGACCCATCGCCGAGCGTGCAATGCCGGCGCTTGCCCCGGCGCAGCATGACGCTGGTTGCGCGCGGAATGAAGTTGTCGAGCACGGCCGCTCCTTGAGGCGCCTTGCCATCGGGGCCATTCGGGACGGCTAGCGCGCGGTTGCTGATCCAACCCGCCGTTGGGGCGGGAAGCTTTCTGATCTGCGATTTGCGCTGCTTGGGGCGTTGCAGGGTGCGGCCATACATTAGCCCAGCTCCCATGGCCACGCGAGATAAGTGCCTCTCATTGGGGTGCGACGACCCGACCGATAGATGCGCGAGCCCTTGTCCTTGGCGGCGGCATCGGAGAGTGCGAGGGTGAACGCCTCCTGATCGCCTGAGAAATCGAGCTTCTTCTGCTCGCGCCATCGCCAGACAAGCCCCAGCGTCAATAGACGCTCCTCCAGCTTGAAGGTATCCGTATCGCTGTCGAAAGCGGGTTTCGTCTCCAGCGTCCCGGAATCCACCGCATAGTTGCGCGAAATATAGGGATAGGTTGCCGTCACCCCGTCCGAGGGAGCGGGGGCGAAATGGATCTGATCCTGATAGATGATCCATCCGCCCGGAAAGCCGGTGAAGCCCCGTTCCTTCCAATAGGTGAAATCATTGATATCGGTGACGCGGCAATAGCCCCAAAGCCAGCTATTCACGTCCATCATGTCGGAGCGTAGAAGCTGGCGCGCGTAATCGGGCGGCAGGTTGAAATCCGCTGTCGCCCCGTCCCCGCTGATCGTTGCCAGCTTGGTCAGGCCCTGCCAGTCGGCATAATCCACCACATCGCGCGCGACCTCATTCAGAAGATCGCAAAGCTCTATCTCGGTCTGGCCCGACGATCCGAAAAAGACCGCCGGGCGCTCGCCGACAATGCGGATGGCCGCCGATTGAAGGGCGGTGAGGACGCTCACGCAGCCTCAAGTTCCGAAATAAGCCGTTCCAGCGTATCGCGGCTCGGATTGCCTTTGGGAGCGGCGCCGGTCAACTTCTTGATCTTCGCCTTGATCTGCTCGTCGGTGAGTGCCGTATAGGCGCTGTCCGCCGCCTTCTGCGCGGCCTCGATTTCTTCAGGCGACGGCTCTTTGACCGGGGGCGTGGAAGCGCCACCCGCCTTGAGTGCGGCGATCTCGGCCTTGAGCGCCTCGATCTCGTTCATGGCAGCGGAAGTGCTGTTGCGGCTCGCAAGGAAGGCCTTCGCCGCCTCGCGAAGCTTGTTCGCGTGCATCCCCAGCGACTTGACCGCCTCGGGGCTCTGCATCTTGTCCAGCGCCTCGATCGAATAGACCTTGACCGCGCGACAGAGCGAAAGCTGCTCGGGGGTCACGCCGAAAGGACGAAGCATCTCCAGCGGCGTGCCCATCGCCTCCTGAGGGTTGCCCTCCTTGAAGGCCCGATACTGGTCGGCCCAGCGCTCGGCGTAGGTGATGACGCGATTGCCGTTCTTCGGGTCGCGCTGCCACATGGCGTGCGCGGGGAAGACAGGAGAATAGTTCTTCGATCCGGCAAAGCGGACCTCCACCATTTCCTTGACCTCCATCACCGGAAAGCCAGCCTTTTCAGACTTTGGGACGTTCTCGATTTCCATAATCTTGAAAACGGGGGTGACGGTGATCTCGCGATCATCGATAATGGCCATGCGCGTCATAAATCGTTCCTCCAGACAGTATGATGAAAGGGGCGAGTTTCCCCGCCCCTCTCACGGATTAGGGTGCAGTGCCCTTGGCGGCCCAAAAGCGGTCACCCGCCGCGATCGTGCCGCTGTAGAAGCCGGTATGGGGGGCGTAGAAGCCACCCGAACCAGCGGCGGCCGTGATATCATCGGGACCGGTGACGGTGAGCGAAATCTGCGTGCCAGGCGACGCCGCGACCGTGATCGAGCCCGAGGCTTCGACCCAGATATATTCGCGGCCATTGTCGCCGAAAGCGGTATCGCCGAGCTGTGGGCTACCGACCTGACCGGCACCAGCGGCGCCGCGTCCTGCGCCCTCATACCAGACCTTATCGGCCTTCACGACTTGGTGAAGGTTCGGCCCGAGGCTCGGATTCGTGCGAAAAGGGGAAGTCATGTCCTTGCCTCCTTATGCTTCGTTGGTGAGGATGCGGTAGGAGAACAGCGGGTTCTCAAGAACCAACTGACCCGACCAGACGATGCCCTGCGCGATGGCGTCCTGATTGATCGGGCGCATCCCGTTTCCGGGGTGGAACGGCACGAATGCCTGACCCGGAAACTCATAGAGGGCGAGACCCTGCGTATCGATGCCGAGGATCGTGTCCGCGGGCATGACGTTGCCGATGCCGCCCGCCGCCACGATGTCCACCGGACCAGCCGGGGTCATGTAGGTGAGACCAGCGAAGCCGAGACGCGCGAGACGCTCCGAGGCGAGGCGCTGATGCGCCACGAACGAAGCCGAGATCGGCGCATAGGCATTAGCATCTGCAATGAGCAGGTCGGCGTAGCGGCCGTTGCGCGAACGGGCGAGCGCGATATGTTCGATGATCGGACGTGCGGTCGTGCTGTCCCACGTCGTGTAGGGCGATACGTCGCCGTTGGTGATATCGAACGTGCTCGTTCGCCAATTGGCGACGTCAACACGGCTGACACCGCCGTAGATGCCCGTATTCGGGGTGACGGGGATCGCACCGCCGAGACCGATCATCTGACGGCCGCCCGCGCCGGTGCCGTCTCCGACCATCGACGTTTCGAACTCTTCCTTCACCGACTTTTCGGCAGCGTCCATATAGAACGCCATCAGGTCGACGACCTCCTCTTCACCCGAGGTGTAGAGCATTTCCGTGCCGGTCAGCGAGAACATGCCGACGACGCGCGACCAGTTGAACACCGCCGAGTTGAGAAGCTCTTTCGGGGTGATCTCGATCTTGTCATAGCCGGTGAACCACTGCGCCTGCAGCTTGTCGAACTCGACGGGGATACGAAGCTCGGGACCGCCGGCGCGCTTGACCTTGATGCGGCCCTGATCGCGCAGGATGCGGGTGAGCGGGGTTGCGTTGTAAACGATGTCCTGGATCGCCTTGGACCGGCGAGCCGTGGCAGCAGTGAGTAGCTGCCCATAATTGCGATCGGGATTGATCGACATGACGAAGCTCCTAGGCTCTCATGCGCCTAAGCTCCTTGCGGATGGAATCTTCGATGCTTTCACCGCTTGCGGCTACCGAATCGACATCCTCCGACACGGAGCCGGGCGATGATTTGATGGATTTGGTGGAGCCGCCGAAGTCATTGTCAGCGCGGCGATCAGAAGCAGGCTCGTCGGTGGTCGCTGGCCCGGCATTGGAGGCGGGATTTATCCGCACAGCCATGTCGTAAGCCGCAGCGAGCCGTTCGGACGGGCTCAGGCTTTGGGGAATCTTACCAGATGCGAGAAAAAACGCAATATCCGGTTCGAGTTCCTTATATCTGGGATTTTTCGCAGCAAAGGGCTCGATGATCTCGCGCGCTGCGCCCTGCGCCTGCATCTGCGCGATCTGGCGCTTGAGCGCGTTGATCTCATCGTTACCCTGCGCCTGCTGCTGTTGCTGGGCGCCGCGCTGGACGATCTGCTGATAGCCCTGCTGGCCCTGCTGGGCGATATAGGACGCTACCTCGATCATGCTCAGAGGCTGTCCGTCCGCTTTCCGGGGCCCGACCTCGGCGAGGATGGCATTGAGCGCAGCAATGGGGTTCTGCTGCATCATGTTCTCGATCTGGTTCAGCTTGGTCAGGCTCTCTTTGAGATCGCGACCATTGCTTTTGGCCAGCTCGTCGAACTCGCGCAGATCGTCATAGCGCTTGTAGGATTCCTGCGCCTGCTCCGCTTCGGCAATGACGCGGTTGACCTCCGCCTTCACCTCGTTGGGGGTATTACGCCATAGCTCCTTGGCTCGCGGCAGGAAGTTGGCGGGCGCGTCGGGATGGCGGGACTTGCCTTCCTTGGCGTCATCCTGCTTGACCTTGGCGTCGTCGGTGGCTTCGGCCTTCGCCTCGCCATCTTTCTCCTTGTCCGCTTCCCGCTTGTCAGGCTCCTTCTGCTCGACCTTGGCGGCGTCCGGCTTATCGCCGGACTTGTCATCGTCGGCCTTTGCCTTGTCATCACCGGCCTTCGGATCGGCCTTCGCCTCGTCCTTGGGGCCATCCTTGCCCGCGTCCATCTCCTTCAAGGCTGCGTCCAGATCGTCGCGCGTGGTCGGGATGGTCGTCGGCTCAGCGATCTTCGGGACGCCTGCTCCGCCAGCACTCGGGCCGGGATCGGTGTCAATCGTGGTCGAAACTTCGGTCATGTCAGTCCTCCAGAATCACGGGTTGGGGGACGTTCCCATTCCGCACGTCCGCCATCGCAGCGCGAATGTCGTCCCGGCGCTGCTTCGGGTCATAGTCGTAGGTTTTGCTGGGCAGTTCTTCGTTGCGGCCAAGCTCGAAATAGCGCTCGCCCTTCGGGTTGCCCTCGGGGGTGAGGCTGTGTCGGTAGGACGCTAGGCTATCGTGCATCCGCCCGTCCGCGCCCCGCCGGGGGTCTATGCAGTCCGACACCACCAGCGGGGCCGAAACCAACCGACGAGCGTCGGCCCCGCACGCGCAAGTCTGAGCGTCGTCAAACTGCGCGAGCGGGACAAAGCGCTCGAAGCGATGACCGGAGCCGCAGGCGAAGTCGTAGAGCGGCATCAGAATGCTACGTCCTTTTGGAAGTCCCACCCTTCCTGCCAAGCGTCGCGAAGGGCGCCCTTGCCATGCGGCGCGTCCCGGCGGGCAATCGCAGAAAGCTGAGCGCGGCGGCCCTGATCGTATGCCGCCTGCTCCGCATCCGTTCGGGGCCTGGTCTCGGGCTCGCGTGGCGTGGCCTTCTTGACCAGAGCGGGCTTGCGGGGCGCCTTCTTGGCTGGCGCTGCCCTCTTCGCGGTCATGCCGCCGGGATCGCCGCGCCGATGGCGTCAGCGAATGCCTGCAAGGTGCCGCCAGCGAAATCGAAGTTCGCCTCGTCCACAGCCGCGACCGTCACAGAGGTTGCCGGGAGCGTGGCCCCTGCCGCCGCAGCGATCTGCGCTGCCACTTCCGCAGCCAGTTCGGGCACCATGCCCAATTCGATCAGTCGTCGTGCGTCTGCCATTTCTACTCTCCTTATGCGGTAGTGATTCCGGTGATTTCGCCGTCCGCGACCGTGAAGGTCACATCCTTGGCCACGCCATCGACGAGGATGTTCATCGTCTGCGCATTGCTGACGGCCACCGCGGTTCCGCCGACAAGAGTGACAGGCACACCCATTGCCGTTGGGGTAACGGGCGTGCCGGAATTGGTGATGGTGACGGGAATCCCGCTCATTGCTGCGCTCCCTGCTGTTCGCTGAATTGCTGCTGGCGATCCGCCCGATCTTCGCCCCGGTCGGCTCGCGCTTCCCCTCGCTCACGGAAGTCCCGTTCGGTCGCGGCGCTATCGGCCGCCATGGCTTGATCGACCTGGCGCGCCTGCGCCTGCTCTGCCGCCTGATATTCGGTGAGTTGCTGCTTGCGCTCGTCGAGTCCGATGGAGGCAAGAATCTTCGCCGTCTCGGCCGTCAGCTTGTTGATCTCGGCCTGCTGCTTTTCGCCCTTCTGCGCCATGTCGGCGAGTTGGAGGCGCAGCTTCTCGTTTTCCTGCTGGGCCTTGACCGCATCGCCCTGTGCCTTGGCCTGTAGCTCACCAACCCTGGTCTGCAATTCGGCCTGTTTCAGTTGGGCATCTGCCTGCACCTTGGCCATCGCGGCTTGAGCCTTCGCCATCTCAGCTTCCGCGAGCTTGCTCTGGGCGGCGATCAGTTCCTCGCTCTCGCCCTGCTGCCCGGCAGCGTTGGCGGCCATCTGCGGAGCCTGGTCGATGAACTCCTCGATCGCCCCGTCCAGCTCACGTCCGGCCCGATAGGGAGCGAGAACGAATTTCATCATGGCCCCTGCCAATTTGGCGCCAGCCTCGCCCATTCCGGCCAAGCCCATCAACGATTGAGAGGCGGTCGCAAATTCCGCCATGAACTCGTTGCGCGACTGCTTTTCCTGCAATTCGTCTGTCAGGATCGTGCTGCTGCTCTCGATCTCGAAGATGAAGTTGCGCGCTCGGTCATCGCGCAGGAGGGCGACCACATCTTCAATGGCTACCTGCTGCTCGGCCTGCTGGAGCATCGGCCCATATTTCGCGAGGATTTGCTGTTGCGCCTGCTGGACCGCCTGCTGTGCCTGAGCGGGGTCCTGCATCTGTCCCGCCGTCTGCTGAGCCTTCTTGCCAAGCTCCTTAATCTCGGCCTCGGCCGCTTCCTCGATCTTCGCGATGCGCTTCCTGATCTCGGCCCGCGATGGGATTTCCATCTGCGACATGTCGAGCATCTGCTGTTGCGGGAATTTCTCGGCAATTATCTCTGCCGCGATCTTCACTGCATCGGCCGCAACGCGCTGCAATTCAGCGCTCTTTTCGCGAACGCGCACAGACCCGTATTGCGACTTGAGCTGTTGCGCCCCAAGCGTCTCGTCGGGGTCGGTCGCGCCCCGCATGATGTCGGCGATGCCAGAAAGCTCGTAGAAGTTCTGGATCAGGGTCGCGCGGGCTTCGATAAGACCCTGAATGGCCTGCGCCAGCTCGTTGAGCGGCAGCCATGCGACAAATCCTTCTGCCCCCTGCTGCATCGCCGCCTGAGGGACGGGAACCAACATGCTGTCGTCTATGTCGGAGCGAATAAGCTGCTCGACCGCATCGCCCACGTCTCCGCCTGCGGGAATGAGACCCTTCATCCGCACCTTGTCGAGTAGCGAATAGATGCGGCGGGTCAGTTCGCTGATCTTGCTGAAATGAACCGAATAGCGCTGCCAGTCGGGAACGGGGATCAGGCTGCGGCGACGCAGGGTCGCGAACGCCGGCTTCGGACAGGGGAAGAACCCAGCGAGGTCCAGATGCGGCTCGCCGCTGTCGAGCAGAACGTCAACGCCTTCGGTGACCCAGAAGACCTTACCCTCAGCCTTGTGCCAGACTTCCCACACCTTGGCTTTCGGTGTGTTGGCTCGCGTCTCCCGGTCGTAATCCTCGCGCTCGCGGCGCTTGGTGAAATTCGCATCCTGATACGCATCACCGCTGGACTTGCGGAAGCGCTGGCGCATCTCGCGCTTGGTCATCCACGACGCCCCGGCGACCCAGCCCACTTCGCACCACTTGCGTGCGGGTTCGTGCAGGAAGTCGAGCCGGTCCTTATGCTCGACGCAAATCTCATGCTCGCCGTTTTCGACCTCATGGCGAACCCACAGAGCCCCGCGTCCCGCGAAGAGGAGATCATCGCGAGCCTGTATCATCACGTCGTTGATGTCGGTGCGCTTGAAGACCGATACCGCGCACCGCTCCAGCAATTCGGCCGTAGTGCTGTTGACGGGTTTGCCGTCCTTGAACAGCGGGGCAACGACCGGCTGAGGGGGCCTCGCATAGATGGCGGGCTTCATCACCTCGAACGAAGCCCAGAACAGGTCCAGTTCGCTATCGCGCCAGTCGTAGCCATCGACGAAGGCCCGAAGGGTATCGCCCTCAAGGCTGTAGATTTCGTCGATGACCTGGCATGTCGTCTGCCACTCGCGAAAGCCGTCCTCAGCCTTGCGGATCGCTGACAGGATCGCCTTGGACGATTTCGGCTCGAGCCCGGTGAAGGTGTCGCCATCTTCCTCGGTCATCGCCTCAGCCTCAGCGGGGGCGCGATTACGCCGTCAGAAACTACGCGCGGAGCCGTCACCGCTTTGGGGCGCTCGTCCTTCGGGCGGTCGCCCATCATCATGCGATCCAGAAGCTGGCCAACGAGCCCGAGCGCATCGACCTGATCGTCATGCACGCCGACGGGGAAGCTCATCAGTTCGGATTTGAAGTCGGAGAACCATTCCGCATTGCGAGGATAGCGGAGCCCCTGCATCGCCATGCGACCGCGGATGGACTGAGCCCGCACCGCCTTGTCGCCGCGCGTGGGGAACTGCTCGCGAACCGTATAGCTGCCCGTCTCCAGCATCTGCTTGATCAGGAACGGGCCAACCCCGCTCTTGATCTGGCCCGTTTCCTCGGCCCAGCCTATAGGGTGCCACTTGCGGACCAGCGCACAGAAGCTGTCCACCCAGACGTTCGACGCTGCCTGAGCGCGCCACAGGTCGAGCAGGTAGAGTTTTCCCTCGCTATCGACGCCGACAACGGCATGGACGGTATAGTCCCCGCCATCCGCCGTTACCGCATAGTCAGACCCGCCATAGATGGCGAGCTGGTCACGCGGGGGGATATGGTCGACGGGGATCAGCCAGTCGGCTTTGAAATAATCACCCGTCTCGGGCGTGGGTCGCTGCTGGTAGAGCGCAGACCAGTCGCGCGGCGGGAGTGCGCGCTTGATGCGCTCCAACGCTTCAACCGGATATTGCTCGGGCCAGAGCGCCTCGCCGGCTTCATTGATGGCCGGCAGGTTGAGAACAGTCCAGTCCTCGTGCCCATGCTCGGCCTGCAACCAGCCCGATAAATCATCTTCATGCCAGCGCGTCTGAATGATGACGATCCGCCCGCCCGGCATCAGGCGCGTGTAGGCGGTGGACGTATACCAATCCTTGGTCTTCTTGCGGATGACCTCGGATTCCGCGTCCTCTCGGTTCTTTACCGGATCGTCGATCAGAAGGAGATGCGCGCCGCGTCCAGTCAGCGGGCCGCCGACGCCGACAGCGTAGAATGCGCCGCGCTGTGTCGTGGCGTGCTCGAAACCTCCGAGCCCCTGCCCCTCAATGTGAAAACGCTTGGCGCTCTTGCTGTCATCGGCCAAACCGACGCCGGGGAACACCTCCTGAAAGCTCGGGTCCTCGATCTGGTTCTTGACCTTGCGGCCGAAGTCGTCGGCAAGCTCTTGGGCATAGGTAGCCGTGACAACATAATGATCTGGGTTCCGACCCATATACCAAGCGGGGAAGAACTCGCTCGCCAGCATGGATTTGCCGTGGCGCGGCGGCATGGTGATCATCAGGCGCGTTATCTCGCCGCGCTCGACCATTTCGAGGTGACGGGCGATTTGGCGATGATGCGGGGCATCCGAATAACGCGGCCACTGGTAAGCCGCGTATGCGATGAGACGGGAGAACGCATAGTCCTCTGCTGTCAGAGCGAGGGCGGCACTCATTGGTCAGCCCTCGTCGCAGCGGCTACAGCGGCGTCGCGCTGCTCCTTGGTCGTCGATTCAATCGCGCCGCTATGTTCCACCTCGCGCTTGTCTCGCCAGTCCTCAGGGCCAGCGTTCTTCAGTGCGAATATGGTTGAGGTTACGACCGGGCCTGCGTCTGCTGAGAGCAATCGTCGCTCAAGGAAAAGCTGCCGCTTGGCCTGTGCCAGCTTTACAGTGTCCGCAAATTCGGGATGGCGATCCATCCATTCGTAGACACGCTGGCGATGGATGCCGATCTCTGCTGCGCTCGCGGCAAGGGAAAGCCCGCTCGACATGAGCGAAAGGATTTCCTCGCCTAGCGTTGGCGTGAAGTCGGTTGGGCGGCCCGTCATAGGGCCACTCAGCTATAGGAAATTAACCCCAAGGTGCACGGGGTATTAAATCAGCGCGCTGCCCTTATGTCCGATGGCTTCGCATCGCGTAGCCTCGTCCCGTCCTCGTCAATTTCGATCCAGCGCATGGGGCTGATGACTATTGGTCCCATGCGAAAATTGATCTCTTCCCCGTCTGGCATACGAAGAATCACGGGATGAGAGCAATCGGTGCGCGTGTATTCGGTCGTGAACCGACGCGAGCCTGTGTTTATGACGACCCCGCTGCGCTCAATGGTTTCGCTCATATCGCACCCAACCTTTTCAAGTCCGTCACGATCCTACGCGCATCTCGGTAATCGTGCAATCCGCAGCGGCGCGCCAGTTCAGCCCACGATATGCGCTCGCCATCCCGCGCGGCGTCGATATATTCCTCAAGCACCTGCCGGCGCCTGTGGGTCATCTGGCCTCGGGGGCGGCCGCGTTGATTCATGGGACGAGCCTTCGTCATCCGAACAAGTCTCCGGTCTGGTTGAGGGGTGCGAGCTTGGCGATCTCGACACAGAAGCGATCGGTCATTGGTCTCCCTTTCCAGATGCGCGGATCATGGCGCCCCAAACGTGACCCGGCAGACAGGATGCGCGGGTGGTGAAGTCGTCGGTGCAGGCCTCTGCCTCCAACATGCCAAGCTCCAGCATCTCGTCGGTCGGAGCCACCGGTACGATTGCGTAACCAGCATCAGCAATGGCGGTGAGAGCGGCTTGCGGGATGCCGTGAATGTCGAACGCTTCGAGGCGCTCAGCGACTGCCCGCGCCACCGCTTCTACCAGCGTGTCGCTCGCTATGGTGTTGGGGGGATTCATGCCTTGGCCTCCCAATATTGGCCATCGGGGCCGCAGGTCTTGCGGAGCCATCCCCGCTCGCGCTCGTCACCGCATCGGCGCCACAGCACGGGAAGCCTGCCGGACACCAAGTTCGGCACATCGCTTTTGGGCCTCAGGCAGCGACGACCGAAATAAATCATATTCTCCCCGCAGTGCTTGCAATCGACGCAGTATCGGGCGCTCATCAAACTTCCTTCCACTCGATGATGTCGAACGGCTCCCCGCGATCCGACCAGTTGAGTTGCTTCGGCGAGTATTCCCATTTGCTCTCGTCGCCGTTCCTAAAGCGGACCCTGACCTTGTCGGTGCGGGGTGGGCGCCAGTTGGTGGGGTGCCAGTCAGTCGGCATGTCCGGGGTGGCGGGTCAGTGCGCGGGTAGCGTCGCCTATCACCCGCGCTGCTTCGGGTGAGGCGAGCGCCTTGGCCTGGGGCTGGTTCGGCAATCGGCGTTCCAGCGGCTTGCCCATGCGCCAAGGCGTCGCGTCCTCCATGTATTTGATGACGTGGGGGATGATCTGCCCGTGATGCGTGCAGCGTTGGCGGGCGTCGGATAGCGCCGCTTCGGTGATCTTCTTGCCATAGCCAGCCAGTTCATTCGCCGCGACGGCAAGCCATTCCGCCGCCGCGTCCTCCGTCATCGACACGGGCCGAACCAAGGCGAGACAGGCCGAAAGCTGCGGCAACAAGCCCTCAGCCGAGGCCCATTCGTAGCCGCGCAAGCTCAGCTGCATCACGCGTTGATCCGCCTCGGTTAGATTGGTTTGGTCGTTCACTTTTCAGGCTCCAGTCGTTTGCATTCGTCAGCCAAAATCGCCATGCCGCCTGCCAATCGAGCTTGGCGGCCTTCCGCCCGCTGGCGGATTTCCAGTAATCCTTGAATTTCGACAGCTCGCGCTCGATCATGCCCACAGGCCACGCCGCCACCATCGCCGCGGTTTCGCCACTCAGGGGCTCAGGTTCCCAATCATCGGGCAATCGGTGTGCTTTGCCCCGCCGGGGCAAGGAAGCTTTAGCTTCCGAGGGTAAATCATCCGGGGGGTTAGAACCTTTATCATTGGGGGGGGTAACGCCGTTACTGTAACGCGTTACGTCGTCATCCTTCGCGGCTTTCCGCTTGGCCCGGTGGCGCGCTTGGCGCTCAGCATTGGTCGGGTCAGCCTTGCGCTCAGAAAGGCGCGCAAACTGGATAATCTCGTCGAGCGAGAGGCCCTTGTCGGCCAAGAAGGCGAGCGCGTCCGAGTTCATTATCCTCGGCGCTCCGCTTGGTATTCAGCCCATGCGATGTCGTGCGAATATGTTGAGAATGGCAGCCCTACGGCGCTTTCAAAATAGGCCTGCTCCTGATCCGCCCACTGCGGCGGAATGTTGGTCTCGTCGAGCACGATCGCATAAAGCGATTCCCAAAGCTCCTTCCGGGTGGACTGACGCATCCCATAGGTTTCACCGGTCAAGTCGCTGACCAAATCGAGTAGCTTGAAATCGAGATTGAACCATTCTCCGTGCAGACGGAGGGGCGCGAAGACCTCATGCAGGCACCTTTCCAAATCGCCCTCATCTTCGACCCACGCGTAGACCTGCAGCGGAAACGGAGAGCCAGTCTGGAGAGCGGATAGGCGGTTCAGCACGCCACTATTCGTGCGGCCGATCTTGACGCGTCCAAGGCGCCAGTCGGAAGGGCCGATGAAATATACCTCTCTCATTCGACCTCCACGATCACGGCCCCACCCTTGATCGGGTCGGCGAAATGATATTCAGGCCGCAGCAGACGATCGTTGATGCCGAGCGCATCGCACATGCCGTCGCGCCCGCTCTTGAAGCTGGCGATCATGTTGTCGTCGTCCCGGTGGCGGCGGTCTGGCGGACAGAAGGTGATCTTCACCGGCAGCGGGCAACCGGGCGACGGACGCCAGTGCCGGGCCGAGGCCAGGTATCCCTTGGTCAGCATGAAGCAGTCGAGCCGGTAGCGCTGCTTCGGCTCCAGCTTCCGCGCCCAATGCGAGCGGTTGTTCGGCGACAGGATCGAAGGAGGCCAGGGCAAGGTTATCATGCCGTCCTCCGCAGAGCGTGAAGCACTGTAGTATGGTCACGGTTGAGTATGATCCCGATGGCCGAAAGCGACAGTCCGCGGTCTCGGAGCATCCTCATCGCCTCCCAGCGGGCGCGCACGATGTAGGCGCGTCGGCTGGGGCCGCGAAGATCGTCGACGGTCAGGCGCCGGCATTTGGCGACCGTCTGCAAAACCTCGTTGGGCGGGATATTGCTATACCAACCTGGCCTCATCGCGCCTGCCACCCGATGTTCTTCGCGATGACGCGGCGGAAATGGCCGATGCAGCTATTGCGCGTGCGGCCGATCTTCATCGCGGCTTGGCCGAAGGTCTTGCCGTTCGCGATCATCTCCGCGAGCTGGTCGGATTCCTCATCGGTCCAGCGCGATTGTGGGACGTGGCGCGGATCACCGTTTCGCGCAGCCCGGCAGGAGGCTATGGGGATATGCTTCATGCGGCGAGCCTTTCGCGCTCGATCGAGGCGAGGATCGCGCGGCCGATCAGTTCGGGGATCTGAGGGACTACGGCGTTTCCGAGGCCTTTATTTCGGTGTATCCCGTTGGGAACCCCATGACCTGTTCCGAGGTCTCGGGCACCGGATATCGTTGGCCAAGCACAAGGCTGCACCAATCTTGCCAATTGTTCCTCTCGGGGTTCCTGACACCACGCCGCGGTGATGTTCGCCCCCCCTTGAACGCTGTTGCGTTGGGGGTAGGCCACAATCCAAACGCGGTCCCGAAGTTGTCGCGCACCAGCGTAGGAAGCCGGTATGCAATTCCACTCCGCATCATACCCGAGCGCGGCCAGGCTTCCGAGAACGTCTCCCAGCCCTCGACCAAGCAATGCTGCGACGTTTTCCACGATTGCGTATTGTGGTCGAATCTCGCCAATGAGTCGGGCGAACTCAAACCAGAGCCCGCTTCGATCGCCTCCGAGACCCTCGCCAGGGCCCGCCAAACTGATGTCTTGGCAAGGGAATCCCCCAACGATGCAATCCGGTTCAATTCCGTCTCGTCGGAGCTGCTCGGCAGACAATCCGCGAACATCTCGATAGCAGGGAACATCTGGCCAGTGCTTGTGCAGGACACGGCGGGGGAACTCCTCTATTTCACAGAAGGCGACGGTCTCGAAACCGCCAGTGCGTTCGAGGCCGAGCGAGAAGCCGCCGATGCCGGAGAAAAGATCGAGGACGCGCAGCTTCACAGCCTCCCCTCCACCAGATCAGGCCGCCCGATGCGGTTGGCTATGTCGATGGTCTTCGCCCGAATCCGTGCCCGCTCGCGTTCATGGCGAACGGCATTGCCTATCCTTCCAGCTTCGGAGCAGGATATGGGATGGTGGAAGATGCGACGGATCGTTTCAAGCATCCCCAATCACCTCCGCGATCCGGGACGTGCGAACGGTCTTGTTGCCGGATATGATGGAGCGGATTTGGACGGGCTCCTTCATGGGAGCCATCAGGTCGATGACTTCCCGGTCGAACTCGTCTGCGGCGGGAGGGGTGACCTTTACGAAGCGGCGGGCGGTAAATGCGTAGGCTCTCTTCGTATTGCCTTCGACGGGCAGTTCGCGAAACCCAAGTGCGAACGCGCCGTCCGTGTCTCGCACGCCTACGACGGCGACGAGATATACATGCCCCATGGAGAGCAGCCCCGCCCTCGGGTCATGTCGATCGAGCCTGTTGTTGATGCACAGCGCCAGATCGCCAACTTCCCAGCCGCTCATGATGCCCTCCGAAGCTTGGCGGCGTTGATCCGAGAGCGAAGGGCGAGTGCAGCCGCCAGATTGGCATCCGCCTCCGCTTCCATGCCGATCAGTTCGGCGTCGGTTTCGATATGACCGCCGGGGCTGTCCGGCGAGCGGGCGAGCGCGGTCTTGTGAATGGCTGCGCTTGCGGCGGGGATAACGTCCGCCACGTCGTTCAGGAGCGGGACGATCATCATCCCCTTGGACGCGGCCAGCGCATCCAGAGCATGGGCATCAATGTCGAGCAGGTTCCATGATGCAGCCAGCCCAAGGGTGCTATCTTCGTCGCGCGCGCGGCGGATGGTCTTTTCATCGCAGCCCGCTTCGACCGCGACCCGCGAAGGGCCGTGAGTGTGGCAGGATCGCAGAAGCCCATCGGCGAGCAGATGGCGGGCATCGCTGTCCGTCAGTTTGCGCACAGGCGGGCGGACATGGTTGTCAGCCACGGCTATCTCCCAAAGAATGAAAGGGGACAAAGAGACAGAGCCGGGGTATCCCGCTCCGGTTGAAATCGACTGCGACCAAGCGCGGCTCATCGGCGAAATCGTGGCCGAAGCCGTTGCCGCCCTCGGACAGCGCCGGGCCATGCTGCCGGACGCTATCGTGCAGTTCGGCCCGACCGCCGGGGAATTGACGGTCGGGCCGTCCGCGCGCGGGGGACGCGGAAGTCATGCGGGGTGTCCCGAAAATTCAGCGTCGGTGCAGCCGCACAGCGCCCGGTCGCACTTCCGACAGCGGGGCATCCGGTCCAGATGACCGAACGACAGGCGAACAGAGACGCCGCCGATCTGGTGGCGCGCCAGCGTGTGCCCGCCCCGAGGCTCCCCCCTCCCCATTATGCGGCCTCGTTGTGGGGGTGGGTGGACCTGCTATGGTCGCGCCGGGAGGAGTCGAAATGGACCACGCAACCAAAATGGCGATCCGCGCCCTCGTCTCGGGGCTGCACTATGCCGCCACGATTGACCAACGGCACATCGCCAAGATCATCGAAGCGCTCAATGAAGCCATCGAAAAGACCAACAACGAGGTTCTGTATAGCGCCACGCAAGAGCTCAGCGTTCTCCGCGACTGGATCGCGCGCGATGCCCAGCTCGATATCGAGGGAAAGCCGCTGCGGAAAGATTGAGGCCGCGAGCATCGGTCAGGCTGCCTTTTCGGGCGCGCGCCACGGCTCGATCGCTTCCAGCGTGTCAATCTGCTCGTCGGTGAGGCCGTCTAGCAGCGGGTGCCGCCAGCCCGTTGTGCGGAAGATGTGGATTGCGAGCGGTCGCGAGGGGCGGCGCACGCCGCTCAGCACTTCGCTTGCATAGGAGGCGCTGATGCCAGCATCGCGCGCCAACTCGGATGTTTTGAGCTTTCCCATGCGAGCATATTCGCAATTTGCGAATGTGATTGCAAGCCAAAATATTCGCAATATCGGTAATTACTCCCCGCGCGTCATGTCGCATAATGCGAACATGGACGACGAGGATGACAAGAACGGCGGGCCGAACCACTTGCGAGCGTGGATGAAGTTTCGCAAAATGAAGGGCGTCGATTTGGCCGACGCGCTCGGCGGAAACGTGACTCCGGGGATGGTGAGCGACTTGGCCAATAGTAAGCGCGCCCTGTCTGCGAAGTGGCTGCGCCGGATCGCTCCTCATCTGAACACGACCCCCGGCATGTTGCTCGATCACGATCCGAACGATCTGGACAGCGACATGATTGAGGTGTGGGCGACCGCCAGCAATCGGCAGCGTCGGCAGATTAATGAGATTGCGAAGACGATCCTGAAAACGGGAACTGACGGGGATTAACGATCCCCAAGGCGCCGTCGCACATCGTTGACGACCTTGGCCATGCCCTCGGCATTCAAGTGGATGCCATCTACAATGTCGTCGGATCCGATTGTGTTTCTCAGGTCCGCGAACTCGATTCCCGGCATAGACGCGAGGCGATCGTTCATCGCTCGAATTTTGGACGCGCGCTTTATGCAGTTGAGGTCTTTCACCGTGCAGGGAGGCAGGGACATTACAATGAGCTTCCCCGGAACGTGGTCGCGAACCGCGGCGATGTTGGCGAGGGTTTCGCGCATGGGAATGCCGCGAGCTATGTCGTTGGTCCCGACCATGAGGATCGTATAGCGCGCGCCGGTTGAGCGGATCGCCTCGATTCCCGCTCGCACATGGGCGCTCGTCGACCCCCCGATGGTGCGCTGAACTACCGTGTGTTCGGGCAGCGCATCCTGCCAGCTCAGCTCGCTCAGGATCGAATCCCCGGCCACGACCACATCGCCCTTGCGGGGGAAGCGCTCGAACAGCTTCTGCGCTTCCTCTTGCAAGGGCGTTCGCCCCTGAGGGATAACGAGGCTCCGCAACTGGAAATAAGGAAAGACGCGATACGCCGCCGTTGCCCCACCCCAAATAAACCCCAGCGCGATACATGCCGCGCCGATGAACAGTGTCTTTTTCATGGCGAACGTCGTATAGCCGAAATCCGGGGCAGGCTATCGTATATTCAACGGTTCGGTATCGATTTGAACCAATTTGCGTGACGCCGCCCGCAGGTATATGGGCGATCATTGCGATGAAAGTTGAAATTATCAGCGGATTAACAGCAGTCGGAGCGGGCATAGCCGCGAAGGTGTTGAAGCTCCACATTTGGCCGTTTCTGATTGTGGCCGCCATTGCTGGACCAGCCATTTACTTCAGAACCGAGGCATACACGCGCCTGGTAAAATCTGTGCGAATCTACCGGCGCCGCCAAATTTTGGGCAATGCCATCATTTACGCCATGGCGGGCTGCTTGGCCGTGATGATCGGTTACGCCATCATGGGCGGCAGAGGGCTTTGACGACGGGCCCGCGCTGAAAGGGTCAGCCTTCACCGCATCTTCACGACCGCTAGCTACTAGACGCCCACTCTCTCGGCGACCCGGAGAGTAGCCCTGCCGAGCCCCCGCTTGGCGGGGTTTTTCGTATGCGCCGCGCCCTTCGGATCGGGCGCGAGAAAATAATCGCAATATGCGAATTTTCTGCTTGACCTGATATTCGCAATCTGCGAACTATTCCTCCATAGCAACTCACCCCCGCCGATCTCCCACAAGGGACGAAGAAGCGGGGAAAGGATGGAGGGACATCGTGGCAATCAATAAGCTGGACGGCGAGGCGACTTCCCTCTGGGGCTACGCTTACGCTGATATCCCAAAGAGCGTTTTCGCGGTCGCCGCCTATCACCTCGCCAATCTGGCGTCGGGCGGCGAGTGCAGCACGGCAGAGCGCATGATCGAGGAAATCGAGGCACTGGGGCTGAACGGCTGCATCAATGCCGCGCAGGCCAAGCGGTCGATTGCCGCGCTCAAGAAGGCGGCCGCATGATGGCGCGCCACGAAAAAATCACCCGCATTGAAGGCAAGCACGCTCACCGCATCGAGGAGCTTTCGCTGGCCGCGTGCGCGCTGTGGAGCCTCGCCCGCGTCTCCGGACCCATCCCCCACGACCATCAGGACGTGGTGATGCAGCACATGGGCACCCTCTTCGGCTTCACGCCGGTGGAGAGCGACCGCGCGCGCGATCGTCTGTTCGAACAGACGCTCAACCACAGCATCCCCGAATGGGATCGTGCTGCCATCACCCGCTGCGCGACCGAGCTGACGCGCATCGCCGCCAACTATCGCGGGACCGAAGAACAGGATCGCGAAATCTGGCTGGCGGGGTTCGGCCTCTTCGAGACGGATGGGCTTTGGGAGGCCGCACAGGCTCCCGAACTCCCGCCCCGCCACGATCCGGTGTTCGGGAACACCATCGCCTCGCACCGCTACTTCGACCGAGTCTGAGGGGAATATCATGACGACCGAAATCACCATCGCCGAAAAAGACGGCTGGCTCGAAGACGAGCGCGGCAACCGGAACAGCATCGCATATTGGGGTTTGCGCGAAGCCGCCGAGACGGCGCTGCGGTCGCTGAAAGACTGCGATAATTGCACCAACTGCTCGGACTGCTCGGACTGCTCGCGCTGCTCGGACTGCTC
>Ga0182745_1000757_pt1 | contig 33449 bp, 32 predicted proteins | sample eDN3rd30CKraftBY_FD_128523 | JGI IMG/M metagenome (GOLD analysis project Ga0182745, IMG submission 128523) | Enriched backyard soil microbial communities from Emeryville, California, USA - eDNA 3rd pass 30_C Kraft BY (version 2) (version 2) | ecosystem: Environmental > Terrestrial > Soil >...
CGCGGGGGCTTTTCTTTTTTGGGCCCACACCTCAGCGCGAAGCCTGCCGCCGGCGCTTCCGGGCGCGCAGCCTGCGCAGCCCGCTGATGACCGCCACGGTGGCCACCAGCGCCACCACCATCAGGTGCTCGGCGCGGGCGGCCCCCTTCGTTACCGCCTCCACGCGGGGCTCAGTCAGTGATCCCTGGAGTCAACTGGCTGCTCGACGTCCGTTGAGGGTCGCTGACTTCCGCCACGACTGATTGTCGATGGCGCCGCCAGCTGCGTCTCGGTCGTTTTGAATCGCGGTGTGGCTGGCTTCATCGCGTCTGGCTTGCTTGAGTGCAGGCTCCCCCGTTGTGTTTGAGAGGAGCCTCTCGAATGAAGCTGCTTCGTCCTTGCCTTGGCGCGTTGCTCGCGGCCGGCCTCTTCATCGTACCCACGGATTCGGAGGCCGCGGGTGTTCGTGTCGGGCTTGGGGCCGACTATTGGATTGATGAGAGCGCGGCCTTCAACTTCACGCTCGGCGTCGAGACCAAGCTCGCCGGGCCGTTGACCGTGGGTGCCCGCTTCGGCGCGATGCTCATCACGAACGGCAACGACATTGGCGTTCCGCTGGACCTGGTGCTGCGCGCGAACCTCGCCAGCTCGGGCGTCTACATCGAGGGCATGGCGGGTCCCTGGCTCGTTTTCGGCCGAGGGGACACCTTCCGTGCGCATGCGGCCTTTGGCTTCGGCTTGCAGGGCAAGGCCGCGAGCATTGGCCTCGAGGTGGGTTACCTGGAGCCCAATCCCACCATTGGCTTGCGGCTCGGCTACAAGTTCTGAGCCTTTCAGTAGTGTGGTGGACGCTCGTCCTGGCGGGCGTCCACCAGGCCAGGCTCCGCCTCCAGCTTCTGCTTGAGCCGGTCCATTTCGGCCCGCAGCTGGTCGATGACCTTCTGCTGCTCGTAAAGCACTCCGCTCAGCTCCTGCAGTAGCTCCTGCTGGTGCATGTAGCGGATCTCCAGCTCGGCGATTCGCTTCTCGTCCATGGGCGGACACCCTTATCTCGCCGGGGTGGCTCGCGTCCCCACCTCGTTGAGACTGTCTCCATCGCCATGAACGTCGACGAACACATCCAGCGGGCCCGTGAGCTCCTCGCCCGGAACCAGCCCGAGATGGCCGAGTCCGCCCTCAGCGATGCCATCGATGCCGCTGTCGCCGCAGAGGACATCGTCCTCCTCACCCGAGCGCGCTTCGCCCTTGGGGAACTGCTGTTCCAGCAGCAGCGCGACGCCGAGGCCATGCCCTACCTCCAGGCGGTCGTCCGCACCGAGCGCGTCGACGGCGCCGTTGACGTCGAGGTAAAAGCCTCCGCCCGGATGCTCCGCCAGATTCGTGGCGTCGAGCCCCGCGAGTAGCCTGCCGGCTTCAAGGGATGCTGCAGGACTGGCGGATCAGCTCGGCCCGCCCCGAGAAGCGGCGCTCCAGGTCCATCCGGGTCAGCCGGGCATCGTTGATGCGCCGTTCCTTGAGCTGAATCGCGCACAAGGCGGCGAGCGCCTTGGGGTCCGCCCGGTCCAGCCGGTCCGCCTCTCGCAGGGCTTCCTCCGCCGTGTCCCCTCTGCCCAGCCGATGCAAGGCAAGCCCCAGCTCGAAGTAGCCCACGCTCAGCTTCGGGTCCTCCGCGACCGCCGCGCGGAACAGCTGCACGGCCTCCGCGTCATGCCCTGTCCGGCTGTGCACCCGGCCTTGCTCCACCAGCAGCCGTGCGTGGGGCAGCCGTCCTTCGAGCTTCCGGAGGATGGCCAGGGCTTCGCCTCCCCGCCCGGTCTCGCTCAACAGCCTCACGTACCGCAGGCCCATCAGCGCGTCCTCCGGGGCCTTGCCGTGCGCTCGCGCCATGGACTCGGCGGCTCCCGCCACGTCGCCGTCCTTCTCCTGGAGCTCCGACCGGAGAACGTCCGGCCGTGCATCCCCGGGCGCGAGGGACTCGGCGCGTGACAGGGCGGCGCTCACACACCGGCTCATCCGCTCCACGTCGCAGATGCGCGCCAGCAGCAGCTGCGTTTCGACTTCCTGGGGGCTCCGGCGCTCCGCTTCGAGCGCCAGCGCGTGGGCCTCGTCCGATGCGCCGTCCAGCAGCAGCGATGCTGCCTCCCGCAGCTCGGCGGGGGTTGCCTTCGAATCATCCTTCAAAGACCGCAGGAACGGCACCCGCTGCGACACGGTCGACATGGCGCGAGCAATCGACAGTTGCTGCTCGGGCACGTTCCTGGACAGAAAAAGGGGGATGAGGTGGATGATGACCGTCACGGTGCACACCACCAGCAGGCTTCGGCCTCCCCGACTCAGCCTGGGCCGTCGCAGCGCTCCCTCTGCTTCCTCCACTTCCGGGTCTCCTCGAGCAACGCTCCGCCGCGTCCGCGTCTCCAGCTACTACACCGCCCTCAACCTTGGACGTAGCCCCGAGGGCAGCTCCAGGCCGCAGCTCCAACACAGTTCGAAGTTACCGGGGTTCTCCTCATGGCACCGGGGGCACTCCACCGACCGCTCGGCGTGCTCCTGGTTCTCCTGGAGCTCCGCCAGGAGGCTCCGGGCGTGCTCCAGCTCCTCGGGAGCGACCCACAGCTCAATCCACGTCTCTCCGCTGGGAATCTCACCGCTCAACGGTGCCAGGGCCTCGCCGCGTACTTCCACCGACACACCCATGGCTTCCAGCGCGCATGCTTGCAGCCGCGCCTCTCCCACCGTGCGATGCACGGACAACTGCACGCGCTTCATTCCTCCGTCTTCACAGAAGCCGGGCCCGCCAGCAACCCCGACCCGGGGCCTGCTCATGCCCGGCCGACGGGCGAGCCGCCTGGACGCGTGGCTCGCCTGCCCGGGCCCGGCGGGGGCTATTGCTCGTCTTCGCGCAGTTGGTGCGGCAGGACGGCGTGGGCATGCCGTGGGGCTCGGGCGTGCAACGCGTCCGTCAACATGGCGTCCAGCTCGCGGAGCAGGACATCGTAGAGCGGGCCGGCGCCCCGGGCAGGGAGCGACCCGGCCGCCACGCGCACCCGCGGACTCTCTTCGTCCTCGAAGGCCAGGGTCACCGCGAGGCCGTCCGGGCCGCCTGCCGCGGGCACCATGACGGCGGGCGCCGGCTCCCGGCTGGCCTGCTCGACGAGGGGGCACAGGCGCTGAAGCTCGGCTTCCGTCAGCGGGCGCTCGCTGACGACTTCCCCCTGCTCCAGCACCTTCAGGTGCCTCAGTCCTTCCAACCGGAGCGCCTGCGCGCCCGTGTTGGTCCGCCCACTGCGCTCGTACGTCACCGTCCTCACGCCAGCGTCACCTCCTGACCAGGAGGTAGGCACCCTCGCCCGTTGCCGCATCCAGGCGCAGGGAGCGCGCGCATGGCGTGCCGCTTCATGAGCGATGTCGTGTGCTTCCCGACACCGGACGAACACCTCCGCACGAGTGTTCCCACCGGGGGTGCTTCCTAGTTTCGAGGTCCCCCGGGCACTTTCGCATTGGGGACTCCCGAGGTAGGTCCATGAGCAAGGGCAGCGGCAAGAACCAGAACGACCAGCGCGCCAACTCCAAGAATCCCAACAACCCCGCGCACAAAGCGTCGCAGGACAACCGCTCCAACCAGATGAACCCGAACAGTCCTCGGCACTCGGGCAACAACTCGAGCGGGGGCAACAGCGGCGGCAGTGGCCCGGCGGGCGGGAACTCCGCCGCGAACTCCTCGGGCTCGCCGGACAGCAAGGACTGAGTCTTGAAGAACTCCAGGCCCGGGGAGGGTCGGCCCCAGGCCTGGATGGCCGCGCTGGCGCGGTAGCCGGCATCGGGTGCCTGCTACCGCGCCAGTCTTCCTCGCTTGCCTCGGGCTGAATCAGCGCGCCCGGGGCGAGCACTCACCTTCGCCGCGGTAGTGGCCGAGGTTGCGCGTCAGCGCCGTGATGAAGTCGCGCAGCGTCCGTACGTTGCCCACGCCGCCCGTGCCGTACTGGCCCGACGGCAGCTCCGTCAGGTCCACCGCCGCCAGCTCCTCCAGCGTGACCTCGCCGTCGGCGCCCGCGATGCCCATCTTGTCCGCGGCGGCCAGCGCGTCGAAGCGCATCTTCGCGTCAGGCGACTGCAGGTCGTCGAAGAAGAGGTGGTCACCGTGGATGGTGAGCTGCACCGTCTCCTCGCCATCCTTCGGCACCGTCACGCCCGCGCCCAGGCCCGGGCTCTCGCAGTGCTCGTAGAGGGTGTTGGTGGTGAAGCCCCAGGCGAAGCGCTTGGTCTGGTCGCCCCGGGTCGCCGTGCCCTCCAGAAAGACGGAGTAGCCGTTGTCCTTCATCCGCGTGACGTCCGCCGCGTCCGCGTTGCCCGCCACGGCGTTCGCGTCGGGAGCGATGGCGTAGCTGACGTGGTCCCACGCCTGGGCCGGCACGTCGCGGAACGCCTCCACCACCACGGGGCCGGGCTTGTGCACGTCGAACACCCGGGCCTGCTTCATCTCGGCGGCCGTCTCGTCGTGGTTGCCGACCTTCACCTCGCCAATCACCACCAGGAACTTGCTGAAGCGCACCGTCCAGCCGTCCACGATGCCGTCCTCGCCATCCACGGCGGCGGGGATCTCCTTCTCGATGAAGTCCTCGCCGTACGTGGTGAACGTCACCGTGCCCGCGCCGTCACTGCACGCCATCAACCCCAGACACGACAGTCCCAACATCCACTTCTTCATTGCGCAGCTCCTTCCACCCACGTCACGACGTAGGCAGTGGTGTCTTCCACGCCGCGCGCCAGGGCGTTCTGCGCCTGGCTGTCGGCGGGGAAGGTGTAGACGCCATCCGCGTCCGGGTCGGTCGCGGTGGCGAAGTCGATGCGGCCCAGCCATGTCCCCAGGTTCACGGCGATGCGGACGCGCCCGGGCTCCATCCCGAGTGACTTCTCGAAGCGCACGCCTTCAATCGGCCGGGCCAGCGACGCCATCGCGTCGAAGCGGACCTCGCCGCCATCCGCGTTGCGCGCAGTCCCTCGCACGCGCATCGCGTGGCCGCTCAGGACGCCTTGCGCGTCAGTCGATGTGGTGGGGGCCGGCAGCGTCAGCTCCAGGGAGCCGTACTCGCCCGTCACCGCGCTGGCGTCGCCCAGCGTGGCGCCCGTCAGCAGGTCCACGGTCTGGGTGCTCAGCAGCTCCCCGAGCGCATCGCCCGGGGAGTAGTGCCCGGGGTGCGCGTGCGCCGTGCCGCCGATGAGGGTGTACCAGTCGAAGCGCCGGGCCTGGAGCGCGCGGCCCTCGAAGAAGCGCACCGGCCCGACGGAGAGGTGCGCGGACTCCACCGTCACGGTCCAGCCCCGCTCGTTGGCGCCCGTCATGGGCGTGGAGGTCACCTCCACGGGGAAGGTGCGCCGCTGTGACTCGCTGCCGCAGCCTCCCAGGGCCGTGGACGCGGCGGCCAGCGCCAGGGCGCCCGTCAGAATGTGTCTGCGTTTCATCATAGGTGGACCTCCAGTGAGAGCGAGGCCATCCGAGGCGACCCCGCGGTGAAATGTCTTGCTGGGACCAGGCTCGCCGGCGCGCCCGGGTCGAAGCGCGAGCTGTAGACGAACTCGCCGTCCCGCCAGCGCGCGTCGAGCAGGTTGGAGACCTCCAGCCGCAGGCCGAGCTCGCCCCGCCGGATGGCGACGTGCGCGTCCGCGAGGAACACGGTGGCGCTGCGTTCATCGAAGGGCAGCGGACGCGGGCCGATGAAGGTCAGCCCCGTGCCCAGCGACAGGGTGCTGCCCCAGGCCCATGGCGGCTGGCCATCCCAGCCCACGTCCGCGCGCGCGACGAGGGGCGCGAAGTAGGGCAGCAGCGTGTTCGAGGCGCGGACGTAGGCATGCGCGAGCGTCGCGCTGACGGACGTGACGAGCCCGGGCAGCGGGCGCGCCTGGAGCGCGGCGGAGAGGCCCGAGCGGAGCGTCTCGCCCGTGTACACGGTGGTGCCCACGGTGTGGTCGAAGAAGAAGTCGTTGTCCACCTGCGAGCCGAAGAGGCTGAGCTGCACGGCCCAGTGCTCGCCGTCCTTGCGGGAGCCCACCTCCGCGCCGCGGATGGAGACGAAGGGGGCGCGCTCACCCTCGGAGAGGCTGCGCGCCTGGGGGGAGCGGAAGCCGTCCCCGTAGCTCGCGAACAGCCGCCAGGCGTCCGCGTCGTCGCCCAGCGCGTACTCGATGCCCGCCTTCGCGCCCAGGTGGACGCCGAAGGCGCTGCGCGCGTAGCCCTGACCGTCGTAGTAGCGCGGGTCGCGGAAGGCGAGCGCGTCGAAGACCTCGACGCCCAGCGCGTCCGCGCGTCCGCCCAGCCGCAGGGACCAGCGGCCCAGGGGCATGCGCGCCTCGGTCCAGCCCCACACGTCCGTCTGGGTGAAGCGCGCGTCGATTTCGTCCGAGAAGAAGGTGCCGTCCGACTCGCGGTAGCGCCGCTGCGCCTGCTCCACGCTGTCGCGCCTCGCGCCCAGCCCCAGCTCCAGCGCCACCGGGCGGCCCGCGATGAACACGGTGCGGCGGTGCTCGGCGCGAGCGCCCAGCGTCATCCCGTCGTTGGTCTGCTCCAGGCCGTCTCCGCGCTCGTCCACGCGGAAGCCCGTGAAGTTGTTGCGCAGCCGCAGGTCCGACAGGATGCCGAAGACCTCCAGCTTCGTGCGGCCCGTGCCCGTGCGTGGCAGGTCCACGCCGAGGAGGAGCTGGTGCCGGGAGACGGAGCCTCCCTGGCGGCCCAGGGGCGCGGAGAAGAACGTGTCCCGGCCGGCGAGCAGGTCGTCTTCACGCACCACGCCCGGCGAGTCGAAGCGCGTCACGTAGCTGCCGCCCAGCGCGCGCACCGTGAGGCCGCCTCCGAGGGACGCCGTGGCCTGGGCGAGCAGCGAAGCGCGGCCGTAGCTTCGCTGGGCGCCGAAGCCCTTGCCCTCGCCCAGCTCCACCGCGGCGAAGGTGCCCGCGTCTTCCCCGGGCCGCACCGTGGCCACGAGCCGCCGCTGCCCGTACTGCCCCAGCGTGCCGATGAGGTGAACGCCGGGCTCCTCGACTCCCAGGTCCATGCGGACCGTCCCCGCGACGGCGAAGTCACCCTGCGAGGCCCTGTACGAGCCCTCCGTCACGTCGAGCGACTGCACCACCTCCGGGATGACGAAGTTGACGTCCGCGTAGCCCAGCGCGTGGATGTGGCTCACCTCGTTCACCGGCAGGCCACCGACGTTCAGCTCCACGTCCTGGCCGTGGAGCGCGTCGAAGCCCCGGAGGAAGAGCTGCTGCGCCTTGCCCTCGCCGCTGTGCTGCGAGGCCACGAGGCCCGGGACGGCTCGCAGCAGGTCCACGGCGTTGCGTCGTGGCGCCGCGTCCAGGATGTCGCGGCCCAGGGTCACCTCGGAGGCGCTCCGGGCGGGCAGCGCGCCACGCACCACCGTGGACTTCACGGGAGCCTCCTCGGCCGTGGCGCTTGCTTCGTCAGGGGGAGGCTCGGGGGGCTGCGGCGCGGGCGCGTCCGTGCTCGCCCCGGTTGGGTCGGACGCCACCTCTTGCGGGAGGCCCGGGTCGGCCAGGGCGAGGACACATGAAGACAGGGCGGTAACGAGGAGCACGGGCACGTATGGACACACGGCGGCGCAGGCCCCTCTCCTCGGCGTCACACACACGTGCGACACCTCGGGGAGCGGCCCCACCGGCAGACAGGTTCAGGCGCGATTCAGGATGGGCAGGACACACGAGCCCCCGCGTGCTCCGCACGCATGGCGCGTCGTGGTGGATGCGCGGGGGCCGGCGCTATGGGCCCTGGGGCATTGCTGTCGGGCGCAGCGCGGAGCCCGGTGCCCGCTCCGGGCCATGACGGACTTCCGCCAGCCATGACACCTCGGGCACGCGCGGCAGCTTCATCAGCGCCCAGGCCACGGCCACCGCGTGCAGGTGCTCCACCGAGCCCGTCAGGTGCTCGTGCCCGCCCTTCTGCTCACCTTCCGGTGATGGGGCGTCAGCATCGTCAGGGTCCGCGTGCCGGTGGGCGTGCGCGCCGGCTTCCCCATGTTCACCGCGGGTGCCATGCGAGTGCGCCCGCCCGTGGACATGGGGGTGATGGTGGCCGCCTCCTCCGTGCTCCACCACCGCGTGCAGCACCGGCGCCACGGCGAGCCCGTACACCAGGACCATCAGTCCCAGGCAGGCGAGGTCGCGTCGGTCGTGGGGGTTCAGCAAGGCCGTGGAGCCCAAGGTGAGGGGAGGGGTCGGCCGCCTCCTATCTGTCTTCATCCGGACGCGCAAGCCGCCGTCCCCACTGGGGTGAACACCTCCCGGGCCCGGGAGACCTGGTGGCGTGTAGCGGGATTGACGCAGCGCATTGGTTTGAGCTGCCTGCGAGGGCCAACGTCGCTACACTTATGCCGTGCGTTCCGAATCAGTCGCGCTCTCCCGTGTCCTACCCGAGGCCGAGGTGCCTCCTCCTCCATCCCGCGAAGCGCGCCTGCGGGCCCTGGCCACGGAGACCTTCGACGTCCTCATCATTGGTGGAGGCGTCACGGGGGCGGGCTCGGCGCGGGACGCGGCGCTCCGGGGCCTCAAGGTGGCGCTCGTCGAGCGCGAGGACTTCGCCAGCGGAACCTCCAGCCGCTCATCGCGGCTCATCCACGGGGGCCTGCGCTACCTGGAGCATGGCCACCTGGGCCTCGTCTTCGAGTCCAGCATCGAGCGCCAGCGCCTGCTGCGGCTCGCCCCGCATCTGGTGCGCCCGCTCGCCTTCATCTGGCCTGTCTACGCGGGCGCCCGGGTGCCGCGCTGGAAGCTCAACGCGGGCCTCATGCTCTATGACGCCCTGTCCCTCTTCCGGAACGTGAAGGGCTACCGGCGTCTCAATGCCCGGCAGGTGCACGCGGCGGAGCCGGGCCTGCGCACCGAGAACCTCAAGGGCGGCGCGCGCTACTACGACGCCGCCACGGACGACGCGCGCCTCACCCTGGCCAACGCGGTGGGGGCCTCGGAGGCGGGGGCCACCGTCCTCAACCACGCGTCCGTGACGGGGCTGGTGCTGGAGGATGGGCAGGCGCGCGGCGCCACGGTGGTGGACCACCTCACCGGCCAGGAAGTCACGGTGCGGGCCCGCGCCGTGGTCAACGCCACCGGCCCCTGGAGCGATGAGATTCGGCGGCTGGACGCGCCCAGCGGGTCGAGCCCCGCCGTGCGCGGCAGCAAGGGCGTCCACCTCTCCGTGCCGCGCGAGCGCCTCAACCACCGCGATGCCTTCACCCTGCTGTCCCCCAAGGATGGCCGGGTGATGTTCGTGCTGCCCGCCGACAACTTCACCATCATCGGCACCACGGAGACGTCCACGCGCGCGCACCCGGCGGAGGTCCGGGCCAGCGAGGCCGACGTGGCCTACCTGCTGGAGTCCGCCAACGCCTTCTTCCCCGAGGCGCGCCTCACCCGCGCGGACGTGGTGAGCGCATGGGCCGGCATCCGGCCTCTCGTGGCCAGCGGCTACCACGGCGCGCAGGCCGACGCGGGCAGCGCCAGCCGGGAGCACGCCATCGACGTGAGCCCGTCCGGCGTGCTGGCCATCAGCGGTGGCAAGCTCACCACCTATCGCGTCATGGCGCGCGACGTGGTGGACGCGGTGGAGCGCCACCTGGGGCAGCCGCGCCACCGCTCGCCCACCGACGCGTTGCCGCTGCCCGGGGGCGACATCCGCGGCCTGGATGCCGAGTTCGCCGCGGCGCGGGCCGAGGTGGGGGACGAGGCCACGGCCATCCACCTGGTGCGGTCCTACGGCAGCCGCTGGCGCCGCGTGTGGGCCCTCACGCGCGAGGAGGCCTCGCTGGCCCGGCCGCTCGCGGAGGGGCTGCCCTACCGCGCGGCCGAGGCTGTCTGGGGCGTCACCCACGAGCTGGTGCACACACTGTCGGACCTGCTCATCCGCCGGCTCAAGGTGGCCTTCGAGACGCGTGACCAGGGGCATGCCGCGGCCCGCGTGGCGGCCGAGGTCATGGCCCCCCGGTTGGGCTGGGATGCCGCGGAGACGCAGCGGCAGCTGGACGTCTACGCCGCCGACGCGCTCCGCATTTTCGGAGTGGACCCCGTCGAGGCGTGAAGGGACGGACGCTCCGTGCGAGGAGCGTTCGCTGGCCCACGCCTCCACCGCACGCCTGCACGCCCTGCCCGTCCTGCGTCGAACAGGGGCGCGAGCGGTCGGCCCGTCGCCGTGGTTAACTTCCGCTCCGGGAACGGCAGAGGGTGTCCTGCCGTTCATGCGCGTCCCCAGAAATCCATCCGCCGCGCCGTGATGCAACGACGCCTCGCTGGACGGGACACTCAAGGAGCGTGAGATGAAGCGTTGCGTCTGGCTGGGACTGGTTGGGGGGCTGGTGGCGTGCGGCTCGAATTCGCCGGTGGAGCCCCAGGCATGCCCTGGCACCACGGGGATGTCCGAGCCCATCGTCGTCTCTTCCGCCAGCCAGAGCGAGGCGGCCCTGGCGTCCGATGGCTCGGAGGAGGTCATCATCGCCTTCCGCCAGCGGGTGTTCGCCACCGCTCGCGCGAACACGGAGGCCTTCGCGGAGGAGGTGGGGCGCGCTGGTGGAACAGTGCGGCGGCGCATGCCCACGCTGAACATGGTGTCCGCCCGTGTGTCGCCCGCGGTACGCGAGGCGCTCGCCCGGAACCCGGACGTGGTGGCCGTGTCCCCGGACCGCGAGGTGCGCGCGCTCGGCCTGATGCAGCGGCCGCTGTCTCCGCAAGCCTGGCTGGGCGCGGAGCCCCGGCCGCCGCCCAACACCGTCGGCTCCGTGGGGGAGTACACCGAGGGCCTGAAGCTGGTGCAGGCCAACAAGGTCTGGGATGACAACGACGACGGTGTCCTGGACGACGGCCGCCCCTCGGGCACGGGCGTCAAGGTGTGTGTCATCGACAGCGGCTGGGACAACCGTCACCCGGAGCTCCAGGCCGCCTTCATCGGCGGCAAGGACTTCATCAGCGGCTCGGCCAACGCGCTGGCGCTGGATGCGCGGGTGGACACGCGCGGCAACGTGCTGGCGTGGGGCGGAGGCCATGGCACCCACACCGCGGCCACCATCGCCGCGCAGCTCGGCGCGGGTGGGCGGGTGCGGGTGGGCAACGACCCGAATGGAACGGTGGGCGTGGCCCCCACCGCGTCGCTGCTGATTGCGCGCGTGCTGAACGAGACCGGCTCGGGCAGCACCACCAACGTCATCGCCGCGCTCGACTGGTGCCAGCAGCAGGGCGCGAACATCGTGTCGCTGTCGCTGGGCGCCTCGACCACGAATGCCGCGGAGGAGCTGGCCTTCAACCAGGCCAGGGCCCGCGGCGTGCTGGCCATCGCGGCGACGGGCAACTCGGGGGAGGGCAAGGTGTCCTACCCGGCGGGGTATGACTCCGTGGTGGGCGTGGGCGCGGTGAACTTCGCGGAAGAGTGGGCCGCCTTCTCGCAGTACGGCGAGGGCACGAACCTGGTGGGCCCCGGTGTGGGCGTGTTGAGCGCGACCATCGTCGGGGGCGCGCCCTACGGCGAGGTGGCCGCGAGCGGCCAGCAGTTCGAGTCCAATCCCCTCGTGTACTCGGCGCTGGGGGCATACACGGGGCGGCTGGTGAACTGCGGCCTGGGCGCGAGCGTCTCGGACTGCGGCGAGGGCGCCACCTGCGAGGGCTTCGTCGCGTACGTGGACCGCGGCGGCGGCATCCTCTTCGAGGAGAAGGTGCGCAACGCCATCCGCGCGGGCGCGAAGGCCGTCATCATCGGCAACCACATCGCGGACGAGGGCATGGGCAACTTCACGCTCAACGCGCCGTCCTCGCTGTGGGTGCCCACCGTCTCCGTGTCCCTGGAGTCGGCCAACCTCCTTCGGAGGATGGAGGGGCAGGAGGTGGCCCTGGACGTCACCGGCCTGGACTATGCGGTGCAGACGGGCACCTCCATGGCGACGCCTCACGTGGCCGGCGTGGCCGCCCTGGTGTGGAGCCTGGACCCCCAGAAGATGAACGCGGAGAGCGTGCGCGAGGCCCTGCTCGAGACCGCCAAGGACCTGGGGCCGGCCGGGTGGGACCCGAACTACGGAAACGGACTGGTGCAGGCGGTGGACGCCGTCCGGTACGCCGAGGACATCCTGACGCAAGTCCCCTAGGACGCCGTCAGCGCAGGGGCAGCAGGGGCGTGGCCACCAGGCATGCCCCCACGCGCGCCTCCAGCGCCGCCACCGCTTCCCGGGAAGGGTCGTCGCACCACTCGACAGTCCGGGGGGCGGCGGCGAAGGGGTCGTGCTGGCTCCACGGCTCGTCGGCGCTGGGGATGCGTGTCACCTGGAGCGTGCCGAGGAGGACGAAGGCCACCACGGCGGTGGCGGCGGTCAGCATCCTCCCCCAATACAGCCACTCCAGCCGTCGAGGTGCTGGCGGCGCCTCGCGCTTCCGCAGCCGGGCCTCCAGCGCGGTGAAGTCCAGCGCGGGGCGCTCCGGCAGGCGCCGGGCGCGCTGTGCCATCCACCCGCGCTCCGCGCGCAGCCAGGCCAGGGCGTGCTGGCAGGCGGGGCAGGCGCTGGCGTGAGCGTGGACGCGCGCCGTGTCCTCCGGAGAGAGCTCGCCGGCCAGCAGGGCGTCCAGCTCGGCTTCGCGGCAGGCGCTCATGGGCGGCCTCCGATGTGCGCGGCCAGTTGCTCACGCAGTTGGAGCCGCGCGCGGTGGATTTCGTTCTTCACCTTCTGGAGCGACCAGCCCATCACCGATGCAATCTCCTCATAGGGGAGGCCATGGTCGATGCGCAGCAGCAGCGCCGCGCGCCGGTCCTCGCGCAGCGTCCTGAGCGCTCCCGCCAGCAGCCCTTCCATCTCCCGGTCCAGGAGCAGGTCCTCGGGCGTGGGCGTGGGCAGCACCGCCTCCACGTGGCTGGCGTGGGCGTCGTCCTCCACGTCCACGTGGACGCCGCGCTGCCGCAGCGACTCCAGGTACACGCGCCGGGCGATGCCCAGCAGCCACGCGCCGAGCCGGTCATCGTCGCGCAGCGTGCCGAGCCGCGCATGGGCGCGCACGAAGGTCTCCTGCGTGGCCTCGTCCGCCGCGGCCTCGTCGCGCATCGAGTCACGGAGGAAGCGCCACACGCCCGACGCGTGCCGTTCGAACAGCCACCGGAAGGCGGCGGGGTCCCCCGTCCGCGCCCGTCGCAGCAGCGTGCGCTCCCGGTCCGTGTCGGACGGGGGCGCACCTGCCAGGACCATTTTCATCGCGGAGAGGAGCGCCACGGCTTCAAGGTGTCACGAGCGGCCCGGAAGTTTCACGGGCGCGCGCTTTTCTCGCGCGGGGGCCCCTGGTGGCAGGACTGACACCAGGCCTCGGTCACCGCAATCCCACGCACGCGCTGGGTGGCGGTCTTGTTGGATGACAGTCTTTGTTGATAAGAGAACTTTCATGTCCTTGAATTATGGCCGTGTGGATGAAGCTGCGGCACATGCTCCGCGCCTACAGGGCCACTTACCGGTGCTGGATGGCGTGCGGGGGCTCGCCGTCCTGCTGGTGGTGTTCTTCCACACGACGCACCTGAGCGACCAGAGCGTCGCCGGACGGGTGACGTGGTGGCTGGCCGGGGCGGGCTGGACGGGCGTGGACCTGTTCTTCGTCCTCTCCGGCTTCCTCATCACCGGCATCCTGTGGGAGGCGAAGGGCCGGCAGCACTTCTTCCGCAACTTCTACATGCGCCGCTTCCTGCGCATCTTCCCGCTCTACTACCTGGCGCTCGCGGTGTCGTTCCTGGTGCTGCCGTCGCTGGCGGGCCGGTTGAACCTGGACGAGCGCATCACCACCGATGGCGCGGTCTGGTACCTGCTGTACCTCTCCAACTTCTATCAACTGTGGGTAGACACCACGCACCCCATCCTCGGGGTGGTGTGGTCGCTGGCCATCGAAGAGCAGTTCTACATCGTCTGGCCATTCCTCATCGCCGCGGTGTCGTACCGGGGCGCCATCCGGCTGTGCCTGGGCACCATCGCCACCGCCGTGCTGGTGCGCGTGGGGCTCACGCTGTACGGCGCCAGCATCGAGAGCACCTACGTGGTGACGTTCTGCCGCGTGGACTCGCTGGCGATGGGGGGCCTGCTGGCGATGGCGCTGCGCCACCCGGAGGGACTGGGCCTGAAGGCCTTCCCGTGGATGCGCTGGGCCGCGTGGGCCGCCGTGCCGGTGGTGCTCGCCCTGGTGCTGCTGCCGGTGGGGCCCACCTTCGAGCTGGTGAAGCGCACGGGCGGCTACACCGCCATCGCCGTCCTCTACACGGTGGGCGTCTACAGGGCGGTGGCCGTCCCCAAGGGCCACATCCTGCACCGCCTCCTCACGACGCGGATGCTGCTCGTCTTCGGCAAGTACAGCTACGCCATCTACCTCATCCACTCGCCGCTGGACGCCATCCTCCGGCGCACGGTGCTGAAGACGCCGCTGAAGACGGTGGCGGGCACGGACGTGCCGATGCAGCTCGTGTTCTATGGGGTGGCCACCGGGCTCTCGTTGGGGCTCGCGCTGCTGAGCTGGCACCTCTTCGAGAAGCACATGCTGAAGCTCAAGGACTACTTTCCCTACGGAAAGTCCCCCGTGCCCGCCGCCGCGCTGGCCGCGCCGGTGTCCCGGCCGGAGGGCGCCGCCGACGAGCGAACCGAGGCGTCCGCCCGGGTGGCGTGACGCGCACCGGGGGCGGCCGCCGTCAGTCGCGGTGCCGCGAGAGGGCCTCCGCGACGCGCAGGGCCCACGTCTCCGCGGAGTCGAGCTCCGCGCGGGCGCTGGCGTAGCGGTCCAGCCCTGCCTCCGAGCCGTCCCGGGCGAAGATGGCGTCGTGGAGTTCCTTCTGTGCCCGGAGGAGCCAGTGGCTCGCTTTCTGTCGAAGCCGCGCTGCCTTCTGGGGCGTCGGCGCGGCGAGCGCCGGGTCCAGCAGCTCCTGCTCTTCGGGGTACGGGGACGTCACCTTCACGAAGCCGCTCTGTGCAATCGTCGTAGTCATGCTTTGAGAATTCGCACCAGACGGCGAGCAGGCACCTGACCGGTGGGGCAGGACTCCGTGCAAAAGCATGCACGGTCCTGCCCTCCGGCGCCGGTGGGCGGAGTGCTCAGATTCGGCTACTTCCGCAGGCTCGCGAGGTCGATGACGAAGCGGTACTTCACGTCTCCCTTCAGCAGCCGCTCGTAGGCGTCGTTCACCTGCTGGATGGAGATCAGCTCGATGTCGGAGACGATGCCGTGCTTGCCGCAGAAGTCTAGCATTTCCTGTGTTTCCTGGATACCCCCAATCATGGAGCCAGAGAAGCTCCGCCGCATGGGGATGAGGGAGAAGGGGTGGACCGCGAGGGGCTTCTCCGGGGCGCCGACGAGCACCAGGTGGCCGTCGCGGCGCAAGAGCCGCAGGTAGGCGTTCAGGTCGTGCTGGGCGGAGACGGTGTCGAGGATGAAGTCGAGCGTGCCGGCCTGGGCGTTCATCTCCTCCTTGTTCGAGGAGACGACCACCGCGTCCGCGCCCAGGCGCAGGGCGTCCTGCTTCTTGCCGTCGGTGCGGCTGAAGACGGTGACGTGCGCGCCCAGGGCCTTGGCCAGCTTCACGCCCATGTGGCCCAGGCCGCCCAGGCCCACCACGCCCACGCGCTGGCCAGGCCCCACCTTCCAGTGCTTCAGGGGCGAGTACGTGGTGACGCCGGCGCACAGCAGCGGCGCGGCGGCGGCCGGGTCCAGGTTCCCGGGGACCTTGAGGACGAAGGCCTCGTCCACGACGATGGCCTCGCTGTAGCCGCCCTGGGTGAGCGTCTTTCCGTCCCTCTCCCTGCCGTTGTACGTCTGGACGTTGCCCTCGTCGCAGTACTGCTCGAGGCCCTCCTTGCAGCTCGGGCAGGTGCGGCACGCGTCCACCATGCAGCCGACGCCGGCGAGGTCGCCCACCTTGAGCTTCGTCACCCGGTCGCCGACGCGGACCACGCGGCCGACGATTTCGTGGCCGGGCACCATGGGGTACTGCGAGCCGCCCCACTCGTCGCGGGCCTGGTGCAGGTCGGAGTGGCAGACGCCGCAGTAGAGGATTTCAATCTGCACGTCGCTGGGGCCGGGGTCGCGGCGCTCGAACTCGAACGGGGCGAGCGGGGACCGGGCGTCCCTGGCGGCATAGGCGCGAACGGGAATCATGGGCTGTCTCCTGGGACTGTTGGGGAGGGTCTTGCTGCGCTGCGGGGCGGATGATGCGTCCGGCGCCCTTCCGTCGCACGCCTGAAATCAGGCGGTGGGGATGCCACGCACGCGGCCCCGGACGCGCGCGGCCTCGTCGGGCAGGCCGGCCTCGTCCAGCAGCGCGGCGGCGCGGTGGTAGAGCAGGGCGGCGTCCAGGTGGCGCAGCGCGGCGGCCTCCGCGTTGGCGGCGGAGATGAGGAAGGGCACCGCGCGGCGGGGCTCATGGCCGTCCAGCCAGTGCTGCGCCACGACGACGGGGGCGGCGCCGCGCTGCTCCAGCGCCACGGCCAACCGGCGGTGCAGCAGCGTGCCCAGCGCGCCGGGGACGCCCTGGCGCACCACCTCGAAGAGCAGGCCGTTGATGAAGCGCTCGCTCCGGAGGACCTGCGCGCCCTCCAGCTCCGCCACGTGCGTGACGAGCGCGAGCGGGTTCATCTCCAGCACCTCGCTGGCCAGCTCCAGCGTGAAGTCCGTCTTCGCCAGCGCGGCCAGCCGCGCGACGAGGAGCGCGGAGGGGGACAGCCGCTCCAGGCGCTGCTGGATGAGCTGCTGCCCACGGCCGGAGGCGGGGACGTGCTCGGGCCAGCCCCGCTCCAGGCCGCCCGTCTCCAGCAGGTACTTCAGCGTCTCGGTGATGAAGAGCGGGTTGCCGCCCGTGTGCCGCGTCACGTCCTCCACCAGCTTCTCCGCGCCGGGCAGCTCGAGGCTCTCCAGCAGCGCGCCCACCGCGTCGGCGCTCAGCGGTTGCAGCTCGACGACGGTGGCCAGCCCCGCGGCCACCAGCTGCTGGATGAACGCGGCGGCCTGGGGCGCCAGCTCGTCGCTCCGGTAGGTGTCGATGAAGCGCGGGAAGCGGCCGCCGGGCTCGGGCGCGTGGCGGCGCGACAGCATCAGCACCGCGAACTCCGCGGTGGCGCTGTCCATGTACTGGAGGTCGTCGGCGACCAGCGCGTCCGCGCTGGCGGCGAGCTGATAGACGACCTGGCACTGCGCCTCCAGGAAGCGGCTGCGGTCGGCCTCGTCCGCCATGGGCGGGGGCAGGCCCTCCTGGCCGGCCTGGTCCGGGAGCAGCCGCGCCAGCTCGCGCCGCACCCATTGCGGCAGGTCCGGGTCCGGCACGCGCGCGAGCATCTGCCGCACCAGCCGCACGTGGGAGGAGTAGGGCACGCTCTGCTCGCCGGGCCGCGCCTCCAGCAGCAGGTACGAGCCGCGCGACGCGGCGAAGTCGTGCGCCAGCCGCGTCTTGCCCACGCCGGGCCCGCCGGAGATGAAGATGGTCTGCCCCGCCTGCCACGCGGCCTCCATCTGCGCCCACTCGCGCTCGCGGCCCACCAGCACCGGCGGGCGGAGCACGGACAGCGGCAGCCGCTGCGTGGGCGGCGGGAGCGGCCTGGACGCGGGCGGCCCCCGCTCGATTTCTCGCGCCAGCGCCACCGTCTGGGGCAGCGGCGTGGTGTCCAGCTCCTCGCGCAGCAGGCGGCGGCAGCGCTCGAAGGCGTTGAGCGCGGCCATCCGGTCGCCGGCCACGTAGTGCAGCCGCATCAGCCGGCGCCACGCCTCCTCCGAGTACGGGTCCATGACGAGCAATTGCTCCACCAGTGCGAGCGCACCCGTCAGGTCTCCTCGCCGCTCGCGCGCCTCCGCCTCCGCGACGGCGGCCCGGCGCCGAAGCTTGTCCAACCGCTCACGTGCGCTTTCGAGCCATGATTGGAATTCCGAGCAATCTTCGTATTCCAGGGCACCCAGCAGCACGCCGTCCAGCGCCAGGGCCTCCGAGTAACGCCCCGCGAGCACGTGGGCCTGGAGCTCGGCGGCGTCCGAGCCGACGCCGTCACAGAGGGAGAGCACGTCGGTGCCTTGTATCAGCTCCGCGCCGCAGGCCAGGCGCAGCCGGCGCAGCAGCTGCCGCATGTTGTTGCGCGCCGTCGTCTCGCCGGACTCCGCCCAGAGCAGCCCCGCCAGCCGGTACTTCGGGTGCGGGCCTTCCAATGCCAGCCATGCCAGCACGCCGGCGGTGCGCCGCTCCAGGGGGATGCGCGCGTCACCCGTCCGAAGCCGGGCCTCGCCCAGCAGCTCCAGACGGAAGCGCTGTGTGCCTGCCGTGTGGCCGGCGGCCATGTCCTCCGGGATTCCTCGCATGGACGGCCCTCAAGTTAACACGTCCGCTCCCAACCTCCGTCACGGGTAGGGATTGCCCCAGCAGTGACAAATTTTGCGTGTGAATTTCCGTCGTACGGCAGCTCGCCACCCTGAGCGGATGGCTTCGTCGGCTTCCGGACCGGTCACACCGTGGTCACACCGGAATCGTTATTAAAAAAGCCAGACATTGCCCCGGGAGGCATCCATGGGTTGTGACAGCCAGCAGACCGACACGCAGGTGGACGTCATCATCAGCGGTTGTGGTCCGGTGGGAGCATTGACTGGGAACCTCTTGGGGCTCCTGGGCGTGCGCACGCTGCTCCTGGAGCGGGACGTGACACCGCACGGCGAGCCCCGGGCCTTCTCGTGCGATGACGAAGGCCTCCGAATCTACCAGTCCACGGGACTGTTGGAATTGCTGCAAAGCAACATGCGGCAGGCGAATTCCGCGGAATACGTGGGAGGCTCGGGAAAGCGATTCGCGGAGCTGCACACGGGCGAGGTGGATTTTGGTTTCGGGCACTCGCCGCTGTGGTTCTTTCACCAGCCGTTGGTGGAAGGCGCACTGCGCGACGGGCTGAACCGCTTCGAGCACGTGGAGCTGCGCAAGGGCGTGAGCGTGGAGGCGGTGGTGCAGGACGCCAGCGGCGTGACGGTGAGCTACCAGGACTCGCGGACGGGGGAGCGGCGCTCCATCCGGGCGCGGTACCTGCTGGCGTGTGACGGGGCGCGCAGCGGCGTGCGCAAGGCGCTGGGCATCCCGCTGTCCGGCCGGGCCTACGGCGAGCCGTGGCTGGCGGTGTCCGGCACCGTCATGGAGGGCGAGGTCCCGGACCTGTGCCGCTTCGTGTGCGACCCGAAGCGCCCGTCCTTCGTCGCCACCGGCGCGGTGAATCAGGTTCGCTGGGAGTTCATGATGATGCCCGGCGAGACGCGCGAGCAGCTGGAGAGCCGGGAGACCATCGACCAGCTCATCGCGCCCTACGTGGACCCGAAGCGCATCCGCATCGAGCGGGCGCAGGTCTACACCTTCCACTGCCTCAACGCGGCGCGCTGGCGCGAGGGCAACGTCTTCCTGCTGGGCGACGCGGCGCACACCATGCCGCCCTTCATGGGGCAGGGCCTGGTGTCGGGCATGCGGGACGCGGTCAACCTGGCGTGGAAGCTCAAGCGGGTGCTGCACGGCCAGTCCCCGGACTCGCTGCTCGACACCTACGAGCAGGAGCGCCGGCCGCACGTGGAGGCGGTGCAGAAGCTGTGCGTGCGCGTGGGGCACCTGTTCCTGGCGCGCAACCCGTGGATGGCCTCCGCGCGCGACGCGCTGATGCGCACCATCCAGCGCATCCCCCGGGTGCGGAAGTTCATCGAGCGCTTCGAGTTCAAGTCGGCCCCGGCGCACGCGAGCGGCTTCTACTTCGCCGACAAGGGCGAGTACTTCATCCAGCCGCGCGTGAGGCTCGCGTCGGGCGAGGAGGTGCTGCTCGACGACACCCTGGGCAATGACTTCACGGTGCTGTGCCGGTGGGACGCGCCGTCGGTGGAGCTGGAGGCGGCGCGGGAGCTGGCGCAGTCCCTGGGCGGCCGGATGCTGACGTTCTGCCCTCCGTCCGAGGCGGGCGCCGAGTCCTCGCCCATGCCCGCGGTGGTGGACGTCACGGGCAAGCTGGCGGACTGGTTCTCCAAGCGCGCGGCGGACGTGGTGGTGCTGCGCCCGGACCGCTTCGTCTTCGGCGCGGTGCAGGCGCGGCGCCTGCCGGAGCTGCGCGAGGCGCTGGGGGTGTAGGCCCCAGGCCCCGCGTCAGGGGCCTGGCGGCGTCTGTGGCAGGCGCGGCGCGAGGTAGGCGAGCGCCGTGTGGCGGATGTCGCTGTTCGGGTCGTTCTGTCCGGCCCACGCAAGCAGGTCCGCGGCGCCGGCGAGGCGCGGCAGATGTTCGCCCAGCAGGCGCACCACGTCATTGCGGACCGCGTCCACCGCGTCCGTGCGCAGGCTGCGCTCCAGCACGGGCAGGAAGCCGGGCAGCGGCCGGAAGCTGCTGGCGAAGATGGCCGCGCGCCGCACCTGGGGGGACGGGTCCTCCACCATGCGCATGGCCAGGAGCTGGTCGGCGGCGGCGCCGGGGATGAGGCGCAGCGCCTCGATGGCGGCCTCCCGGACGATGGGCGAGGCGTCCCGCAGCGCGTCCTGGATGACGGCGAGCACCTCGGGGCTGGCGGTGTTGCCCAGGGCGCGCAGCCGCAGCGCGCGGGCCTCCGGCGTGGAGGCCGCGGCCACGGACTGGGCGAGCTCGCGCAGCAGCTCCGCCGCGTCGGGCGACCGCTGCTCGTTCAGGTTGCGCGCGGCGTTGCCCAGGGCGAGCGTGGCGGTGCTGCGCAGGTCCTGCTCGGGGCTCTGGGCCAGCTCCCTCAGCGCGGCGATGCCTTCCTGGGTGGGCTGCGCCGCCATGCCGAGGCCGGCCGCGGCGTCCACGCGCGTGCGCACGCCCTGCTGGGCGTCTCCCATCACCTGCGCCAGCGCGTGCACGGCCTCCGGCGTGCTGGCCGCCGACAGCGAGCCGATGACGCTGCTGTAGACGTTGCGGTCCTCCTCGCCGCGCAAGAGCTCCGGCACCGCCAGGGCCTTGTCCGGCTCCAGGGTGAAGAGGGCGCGCAGGCGGTTCATCAGCTGCGCGGTCTGTTCGCCGCTGCGCGCGGTGTCCGGAGGCAGGGCGCGCAGCGTACCGACCAGGTCCGTCAGGTTCGCGCCCGCCACCAGGCGCCGCAGCTCCGCCTTCGGGTCCTGGGCGGCGTACACCTGCGTCGCCAGGGTGGAGGTCCCCAGGTGCTGCCGCCGCAGCTCCAGCGAGCCGATGAGCGCCGGCACGCGCCGCACCGTGCTCCGTGTGAGTCGCACCTCCGCGTCGGCCAGCGCGGTGGGCAGGTCCGGGCCCGCCTCCACCGCCACGTGCTCGCGGCTGTGGACCGTCTCGGGCCAGCCCTCCTCGCCCAGGCGGAAGTCGGCGGTGGCCTCCACGGTGATGTGCGTCCCGGCCGCCAGCGGGCGCAGGCCCTGCGGAGAGGACATCCGCAGGTAGCGCTCCTTGCGCCGCGTGTACTGCCGCTCACCCGGGGCCGGTTGGTAGGTGGCCACGTACTGGCCGGTGACATCCAGCTCCTGCGCCTCCCAGGTCGTCTGGGTCGTGAGGGGCTTGACGAACTGGGTAGAGGCCACCAGCGAGCGCAGCAGGTTCTGCGTGAGCGGGTCCACCTCCCGCTCGAAGTGCGTGAGCAGCGCGGCGCCCTGCCGGGTGTACGTCACGTAGAAGGGCTGCTGGAGGTGGGCGAGCACGCGCTGGCGGGAGCTCGCGTCGAGCGCGTCGCGCCCGTTCGACTGGAAGTCGAAGCGCGCGGTGCGGACCTGCACCTGGGTGTCCAGCCGGTCCCCCTGTCCGCCGACGACGGCCATCGTCAGCTCACCCTGGAAGTCGATGGTCAGGGTCTCGCCCGCGCGCTCACCCTGCTGGGCGAAGGAGAGCTGCTGCTTCGCGCCGAGGTCGTACACGAACTGCGTGCCGGGCACCCAGGCCCGCTGGGCGCCGGCCGTTGGCGGGGGCGGGGCGGGCGTGGGCGATGCGGCCGCGGCCTCGGGGGCTGGCGCGGTGGGGGCCGGGGCGGGCTCCTCGGGTGGGGCGTCCTCCGGCAGCAGGAAGCGGTGGACCCCAAGTCCAAGACCCAGAATCAAGAGGGGGGCGGCCAGGAGCCAGCGGCGGTCATTCACGGCGAAACCTCGGGACGGCAGGAGCTCGGAGGGGAGGCGTGGCGGCGCGATGGGGCGCACCGCCACGCCGGGCACTGCGAAGCGGTCTGGCTCACTGCATCACATCATGCAGGACTCCTCGAACTCGCGCGGCACCTCGTACTGGTGGACGGGATAGGGCGAAGGGCCGCAGCTGCCGCCGCCCCAGCCACCGCCTCCGCCGCCACCCCAGCCACCGCCGCCGGGGTCACCACCGCCGCCGGTGTCACCGCCGCCCGTGCTGCTGCCGCCCGTGCCGGGCAGGAGCGTGCCCGTGCCGCCGACCGGCGTGCCGTTCGCGCAGGCGAAGGTGAGGGGCACCGTGCTGGTGGTGTTGACGAGGTTCCAGTTCTTCGTCGAGCCGCTCCACTGGGCGATGGTCAGCGAGGCCTTCTTCTTGATGAAGAGCAGCTTGATTTTGACGAAGGCCTTCAGGTTGCCCGACAGCGTGTTGATGTTGAAGTCCGACTTGAGGTTCCAGTCCAGCGTGCTGCAGCTGGTGGAGACGAGCTGGCCGGTGGTCGGCAGGCTCGCGTTGATGAGGGTCAGGTTGCCCTCCACGCCGATGCTCGCCACGATGACGTTCACGGCCGCGCTCGCCGAGGCGTAGACGCTGCCCTTGGGCGTGGCGACCAGCTTCACCACGGTGGTGTTGACGGAGCCGTCCACCTTGATACCCGCGTTGCCGTTGAGCGACGCGGTGACCGTCACGGGGATGAAGAGGATGGTGAAGGTCTTCGACGCGGAGAAGAAGGTCCGGTTGAAGAGCGGCTCATCCACGAGCGTCCCGGAGGTCAGGTCCTTCGAGTAGACCTGCGAGCCCATGACGTAAACGTTGACCTTGGCGGTCGCGAAGGCGTTCTGCTGCGCGGAGCCCGAGGCCCGCGCCCGCACCACCTCGCGCTCGGTCGAGCTGAACGCCTTGGCCCAGACCTTCCCTTCGGCCACGGCGTCGAGCTTCGCGCCCGCGCTGGCCGAGGCCGGGATGCCGTTCAGCGAGACGTCGACGACATAGCCCGCGCCGAAGGTGTTGTTTCCGAAGCCCTCGCTCTTGTGGAACGTCTTGCTGAAGGGCTGGCCACCGGTGTTGGCCGTGGACGGGTCCACCTGGCCACCCGGGCCCTCGGTGGTGCTGGAGGCATCCGGCGTCGCACCCTCGTAGTCGAAGACGACGATGTCCGGGTCGCCGTACTCCATGCCGGACGAGCAGATGCCAATGCAATTGCTCGTCATCTCATAGTCGACCTCCGCGTTGATTTGCGGAAGCAGGTAGGGGTCGGCGCCGTAGAAGCTCCCGTCGTCCAGCGTGAGGTAGGAGACCTCTTGATGGAAGGGAGGCTGCTCCATGTAATTGGGCTGGGTGTAGGCAGCCGCCGGGCTTGCCAGACAAAGCGCTGCCAGCGCCCCCGTGTAAGGGGCGTGGCGTGGAACGCGAGACATATGGGGGACCTTCCTGTCTGTCGTGGGTGGGATTGTGTTTACCCAGGCCGGACAAATCGGCTCAGCCTGGAAGGTGAGTAACCCAACAATTCACGAAATTGTCAAACCTGGTCGGGAATACTCATTTACTCGAAACAGTGAGTCTTTCGTGACTCGTGTTTCGGGCCGTTCGGCTGAGCGGCGAGGCGCGTGGAAGGAAGGGCGCGAGCGGCGCTGGCGAGACATCGCCAGCGCCGAGGGGTGCTCTCAGAAGCGGAGCTGCATCCGCAGGCCGCCCGACAGCCAGGCGTGGACCGCGGTGTCCTCGATGTCGACCGACGTCTCCCCGTTGCCGAGGATGGGCACGTTCTCGAAGCGGGCGATGCCCGTCTGGTAGACGCCGGCCGTCATCGACACGTAGGGCCCGATGGAGAGCGTGTCATTGATGCGGTAGTCGGCGCCGCCCTGGACGGAGGCGAACTCGATGCCCCGGTAGCCCATGCCGATGGCGCTCTCCGTGGTGCCCAGGGTCGTGGAGACCTGGGTGTCGAGCAGCTCGTAGCCGATGCCCAGGCCCAGCCAGGGCCGGAGCTTCTCACTGGCGCGGAAGTGGTAGGACACGTTGGCGCCGAAGCGCAGCTGGCTCCCGGAGCACGTGGTGCGGGACGGGCAGTCGTCGGCGAGGAACACGGGGGCGTACTGGAAGTAGGCGCCCAGGTAGATGTTGGCGTTGAAGAAGTATCCCGCGTCCACCTGCAAGGGGATGGCGCCGGAGACCAGGTCTCCCAACCTGGTGCCCTCTCCATCCCCGGAGCGGGCGATCCGCCCCATCGCGATGCCGTAGCCGGCGCGCAGACCCAGGGCGAAGCCCCCGTCCTCCCGGGCCTGCTCCATGTCCCCGGCGTTGCTGGCTTTCTTGCGCTTCAGGTTGCCGTCGTTGCGCCAGTCCGCGGCGAGGGCGGGCGTGGACAGCGCGAGGGAGAGGGCGGTGAGCTTCCAGAGGTGGCGAGTGTTCATGGTGGGCAGACGTCCGCGGAGGGAGGCTCCTCCGCCATGGCGGTGTGTGCGCTCCGGCGCCGGCAGGCGGCCAGGCTTCAGGGGCAGCCAGGCGGCCTGTTCCTGCCGCGCGCGTGCGGCGTTCCTACCCTGAAGGGACATTCCTGTGCGAGGGAGGCGGACGATGAAGGGGCTGCTCTACGTGGGCCTGGGGCTGCTCGCGCTCTGGGTCGTGCTCACCGTGACGCGCGCCGTCGTGGGCGGCCTGCTGTGGGTCGTCTTCATCGCCGGCATCGTGGCGCTGGGGGTGTACGCCTTCCAGGTGGCGTCCGGCCAGAAGCAGATGCGCGGCTAACCGCACGGCCTTACGCGGGGGTGGGGCCTGCCAGCATCCGCAGCGCCAGCTCGGCGTGGGTGGCCGCCAGGGTCTCCACCTCGATGGCGCCGTCGGGGTCGAACCAGTGGGGGATGCGCGAGCCCATCCCGACAATCGCCGCGGCGGTGATTTCGGGATGGAGCGGTGCGAACTGCCCCTGGGCCATGCCGCGCTGGATGGCGTCCATCAACATGGCGTTGGCCTTGTCCCGCAGGGCCTGCGCGGGCGCCGCCAGCTCCGCCGACAACGCGTAGAACTCCTCGTTCACGACCAGCGCGAGCTGCGGGTGCTCCGCGTGGACACGCGTGTGCGCGTGGACCAGCGCGCGCACCTGGCTTGCCGGTGTGGGCTTCGCGTCACGGAACGCGGTCTCCAGCGCCTCGAAGTGGGCTTCATGGCCGATGCGCACCAGCTCCGCGAGGAGGTGGTCCTTGGCGGCGAAGTGCGCGTAGAGCGCGCTGGGCCGCAGCTCCAGGGCGGTGGCCAGGTCCCGGATGGAGGTGTCGTGGTAGCCGCGGCACGCGAAGAGCTGGAGGGCCGTCTCCAGGATGCGCCGGCGCGTGCCTTCGGGGGGCGCCGCCGCGGTGGGGGGCAGGCTGGCGGCCTTGGCGCGCAGGCGCGAGCGAGGGGGTGTACTCATGAGGGGCTCTTGATAAACGAACGTTCGTTCATGTCGCTTCAGGCCGGCACTGCGACACGCTTCCTACCTGAATCTGGGGTCCGGACATGCCGATGCTCCAACTGGAGGCGCTCTCCCTCTACTTCGAGGAGTCGGGTGAGGGCACTCCCGTGCTGCTTCTCCATGGCCTGGGCTCCACGGGCCGGGACTGGGAGTCCGTGGCACCCAGACTGGCGGCCCGGTATCGCGTCATCGTTCCGGACGCGCGGGGGGCATGGCCGCAGCGGGAAGCCGCCGGGCGCGTATGGCGTGCCGCGCTTCGCGCGGGACATCGCCGGCCTGTGTGACGGCCTGGGCCTCACGGGCGTCCACGTGGTGGGCCTGTCCATGGGCGGGATGATGGCGTTCCAGCTCGCGGTGGAGCGGCCGGAGCTGGTGCGCAGCCTGGTCATCATCAACAGCGGTCCGGAGCTGGTGGCGCGCACGCCGCGCCGCAAGCTCGAGCTGGGGCTGCGGCTGGCGCTGCTGAAGCTGCTGGGGCCCGCGGTGCTGGCCCGGGTGCTGGCGCCCAGGCTCTTCCCCAAGCCGGAGCAGGAGGCGCTGCGCCAGCGCGCGCTGGAGGTTTTCGGCGCCAATGAGCCGGACGCGTACCTGCGCGCGACGAAGGGGCTGGTAAGGAGTCAGCCAATGAAGCGGAACGCTGTCGCGTGCTCACGCACGTGGTTGCCGCTGCTCGCCGTCCTCACGCTCACCGCCGCGGCGCCCGCCCGCGCTGGCACCTGGGTCCATGGCATTGAAGGGACCCGCGGCTTCCAGCGCTGGGTGCCCACGGGCTACCAGCCGGACACGCCGCTGCCGCTGGTGGTGGCGCTGCACGGCTGCTTCCAGAGCCCGAGCCAGTTCGCTGGCCTCACGCGCCTCAACGAGAAGGCGGACGCCGAGCGGTTCCTCGTCCTGTACCCGAACCAGGCGACGTTCGCGAACCCCACCCAGTGCTGGAACTTCATGCTCGTGCTCAACCAGACGCGCGGCCACGGCGAGCCCGCCCTCATCGTGAGGATGGTGGAGCAGGTGCGGCGGCACTACGTAGAGGACTCCGTCTACGGCGGCGCGCTGGTGGCGCGGCACATCGAAATCCAGGGCATGGACCACGCGTGGCCCGGTGGGGATTCGCGCCATCCCTTCGCGGACCCCTCCGGGCCGGATGCCACCGCCCTCATGTGGGACTTCTTCCGGCAGCACACGCGGGACTGAGGCGCCGCGCGTCAGTGCTGGTGGCCCATGCGCACCTCGACCTCGGGGTGCGCCTGGGAGAACGCGCGCAGCTTCTGGAAGCTCCGCTTCGCCCGGCCAGCGTCGTTGTTGAAGGAGCCCGGCTCCACGCCGTGCTCCCAGCCCCAGCGCGTGTGGCTGACGTCGCCCGCGAGCAGCACCGGGCCCTTCGTGGAGCGCACCAGGTACGCCGTGCTGCCGGGCGTGTGGCCGGGCAGCCAGAGCGCCCACACGGAGCCGTCCCCGAAGATGTCCACCGCGCCGTCGAACAGGCCGGCGTCCTCCCGGGAGAAGGTCCACTCGGACAGCGGCGGCTTGCCGGCCAGGGCGCGGTCGCTGTTGGCCTGGACGACGAGGTTCACGAAGGCGCGCTCGGAGGCCTCGCCGGGGCCGGTGTAGACGGGCGTGCCCGCGGGGACGTCCGCCATGCCGGTGATGTGGTCCAGGTGCAGGTGCGTGAGGAACACGCCCGCCAGGGGCTGCGGCTGCTTCGCGAGCCACTCTCCCAGGGGCGCGTGAACCTTCAGCTTCTCCATGGCCATGGCGCTGGCGACCAGCCCGCGCATGGCGGCCTTCTCCGGCGCGTCCCGCAGCGCCGTCTCCACGCCGGTGTCGACGATGAAGAGGCCCTTCTCCGGGTGGCGAAGGGCGTGGAAGAAGACCTGGATCGGCTCGTCCCCGTCCTTCAGGCCCGCGGCCTTCGCGGTGGGGTGGTCCAGGTTGATGAGGCCGCCGCGCTCCACCGCCCAGTCGGCGGAGACGACCGTCTCCAGCTCCACCGGGCCCGGCTGGCTCAGCAGGGACAGCAGCTCCGAGGAGGGCCGCGCCACGCCGAGCGCGGAGGGCCGCGCGCCGTGCGAGGAGACGGCGCAGCCGGTGAGGCCCGAGAGGGCGAGGGTGCCGCCGAGCACGGCGGCGAGCGAGAGGGCAATGGAAGAACGGGTCCGCATGGGAGCTCCTGCACGTCGAGACACGCGCAAGGTAGCGATGCGAAAATGGATGGAAAATGGCGATTCAGGCATGAGGTCATGCGTTCATGGATATCTCCTGGGATGACGCGCGGCTGTTCCTCGCCATCGCGGAAACGGGCAGCTTCAGCGGGGCGGCGCGGCGGCTCCGCATCGGCCAGCCCACCGTGAGCCGGCGGCTGGCGGCGCTGGAGTACGCGGTGGGCGCCTCGCTGTTCCGCCGCGGCGTGGACGGCGCGGCGCTGACGGCCGCGGGCGAGCGGCTGGTGCTGCCCGCGAAGAAGATGGCGGAGTGGGCGGGCGAGCTGCACCGCGCGGCGGAGTCGTCGGACACGTCCCCTCGCGGGCAGGTGCGGGTGACGGCCTCGCCGTACATGTGCTTCGACTTCCTGGCGCCCTTCTCCGGGGCCGTGGCGAAGAAGTACCCGGGACTGCGGCTGGAGGTGCTCTCCGGCATCCAGTACCTGGACCTGGGGCGCGGTGAGGCGGACCTCGCGCTGCGAGCCCGGAGCCCGACGAACACCGACCTGAAGCGGGCGTACTCGCTGGAGGTCCGCAACGCCGTCTTCGTCGCGAAGTCGCTCAAGGCGAAGCTGCCGAAGCGGCCCACGCTCCAGCAAATCCCCTGGGTGGCCTGGGCGCCGCCCTTCGATGCGACGCCGCCCAATCCTCAACTGGAGTCCTTCATCCCCGGCTTCTCGCCCGTGTTCACCGCCGACAACTACCTGGTGATGCTGGCGGCGGCCGAGGCGGGCGTGGGGGCGATGGTGCTGGGGGACCTGCGACACCGCTTCGTGCGGGAGCGGCGCCTCGTGCCGCTGGACATCGACCTGGGGCCCTACGCGACCTCGGCGCTGCACCTGGTGTGCGCAAGATCTGCGCTCGACATCCCGCGTGTGCGGAAGGTGTCGGAGCTGCTGGTCGAGGAGCTGGAGCAGGCGAAGGCGCGTTGACAGGGCGCGGCCTGCCCCCGGGTTGCGGTGGCCTGCCGCGCCTGTTCACGGTAATCCAGTGTCACCGGGCACCGTCCCCAGGAGGAGCTTCCCATGACCGAACGCAACGCCATCGCCGCCGGCTTTCTCACGCACGAAGTCACGAACCAGCCTCCGCCGCTCGTCTATGACGCCTGGAAGACGGACACCGTGCTCCGCGAGGCCGTGGCCCGCGAGGGCGGCGGCTGGGCGGAGGCCGAGCTGGCGAAGTACGGCCCGGTGGTGGGCGGGGAGATGCAGCAGCTGGCGTTCCTCGCCAACGAGAACAAGCCCAAGCTCCGGTCCTTCGACCGCTATGGCAACCGCCGCGACGAGGTGGAGTTCCACCCCGCGTACCACCGGCTGATGGAGCTGGGCGTCGCCCACGGCGTGCCGGGCTTCGCGTGGCGCAACGAGGGCACGCCCGGCGCCCACGTGGCGCGCATGGGGTTCTTCTACCTGCACAACCAGGCGGACCAGGGCACGAGCTGCCCCCTCACCATGACGTACGCGTGCGTGCCCGCGCTGCGCCACCAGCCAGAGCTGGCGATGGAGTGGCTGCCGCGCGTGAGCTCGACGTCCTACGACAGCCGCTTCATCCCCGCGGCCCAGAAGGCGGGGGCCACCGTTGGCATGGGCATGACGGAGAAGCAGGGCGGCTCCGACGTGCGCACCAACACCACCAAGGCGCACCGCATGGGCGAGGGCCGTGGCCCCGGTCAGCCCTACGCGCTGGTGGGGCACAAGTGGTTCTTCTCCGCGCCCATGTGTGACGCCTTCCTGGTGCTGGCGCACGCCGAGGGGGGCCTGTCGTGTTTCCTGATGCCGCGCTTCACGCCCGACGGTGAGCTCAACGCCATCCGCGTCCAGCGGCTGAAGGACAAGCTGGGCGACTGGAGCAACGCCAGCTCGGAGGTGGAGCTGCACGGCGCCTACGCGGTGATGGTGGGCCCCGAGGGCCGCGGCGTCCCCACCATCCTGGAGATGGTCGCGCTGACGCGACAGGACTGCATGATTGGCTCCAGCGGGCAGATGCGGCAGGCGCTGGTGCAGGCCATCCACCACACCCGGCACCGCGTGGCGTTCGGCAAGCGGCTCAGCGACCAGCCGCTGATGCGCAACGTGCTCGCGGACCTGGCGCTGGAGCTGGAGGCGCACGTCGCGCTCACCGCGCGCGTGTCCCGCGCCGTGGACGCCTCGCCCCGGGACGAGAAGGAGGCCGCGTTCTGCCGCATCGCCACGGCGGTGGGGAAGTACTGGGTGTGCAAGCGCACCCCGCCCTTCGTCAACGAGGCGCAGGAGTGCCTGGGCGGCGCGGGCTACGTGGAGGAGACCAACCTGCCGCGCCTCTACCGGCAGGCGCCGCTCAACTCCATCTGGGAGGGCAGCGGCAACATCCAGTGCCTGGACGTGCTGCGCGCGGCGTCGCGCGAGCCGGCCAGCCGGGAGGCCCTCTTCGCCGAGCTGCTCGCCGCGCAGGGCGGGCACCGCGCGTACGACGAGGCCACCGCGCGGCTGGGCAAGGAGCTGGCCAACACGGACTCGATGGAGGCGCGCTCGCGCTCCCTCGTCGAGGGGCTGGCGCTGGCGCTCCAGGCGTCCTTGCTGATTCGCGCGGGCAACACCGCCGTGTCGGATGCCTTCTGCGAGTCCCGCCTGGGCGGGGCGCATGGCCAGACGTTCGGCACGCTGCCGGCCCACGCGCCGATGCAGATGCTCATCGAGCGCGCCTTCCCCGAGGAGGTGAAGTGATGTGGACGCTCGACGAGGTGCTCACGACGGCGGGCCGGAAGTTCGCCTCGCGCGAGGCGCTCGTCACGGCCAGCCGGCGGGTGACGTTTGGCGAGCTGGAGGTGGCCGTCACGCGGATGGCGCACCAGCTTCGCGCGTGGGGCGTGGGGCCGGGTGACAAGGTGGCCATCCAGGGCCGCAACACGGTGTCCTGGGTGGTGGGCTTCCTGGCCACGCTGCGCGTGGGCGGCGTCACCGTCCCCATCAACCACAAGCTGGCCCCGCCGGAGACGGCGTACATCCTGGAGCACAGCGAGAGCCGCGCGCTGCTGGCGGACCCGGACCTGGCCGCCGCGGTGCCGGAGGCGCTGCGCGCGAAGTGCCGCGTGCGGGTGCTCGAAGGGGACGACGCCATCGACGGCGTGCCTCTGTTCCCCGCCGGCGAGGCGCCCGCCGCGCTGCCACCCGTCACGAAGCCGGAGCAGGTGGCGGAGATTCTCTACACGTCGGGCACCACGGGGCTGCCCAAGGGCTGTCTGCACTCACACGCCAACGTCATCTTCGCGGGCATCGCGTGCAGCATGACGTATGGCCTGGACCCGACGGACCGCGTGCTGCTGGCGATGCCGGCGTGGCACAGCTTCCCGCTCAATGGGTTGCTGCTCGGCAGCCTGTACGTCGGGGCCACCGTGGTGATGCTGCCGGAGTACCACCCGCAGGCCATGCTGGAGACGATTCAGCGCGAGCGCTGCACGCTGTTCTTCGGGCCGCCGGTGGCCTTCCTCGCGCCGCTGCGCATGGTGCCGGACTTCGACCGCTACGACGTGTCGAGCGTGCGGACCTGGCTCTACGGCGGCGGCCCCATCGACGCGGCGACGTCGCGGCTGCTGGCGGACAAGTACAAGACGGAGCGCTTCTTCCAGATTTTCGGCATGACGGAGACGGGCCCCACGGGCACGGCGCTGCGGCCGGAGGAGCAGGTCTCCAAGGCCGGCTCCATTGGCCGCTACGCCATCAGCGGCTGTGACTTGAAGGTCATGCGCGACACCCAGACGGAGGCGCGGCCGGGCGAGGTAGGTGAAATCTGGATGCGGTGCCAGTCGATGATGCTGGGCTACCACCGCGACCCGGAGGCCACGGCTGTCGCCTTCCATGACGGCTGGTACCGCACGGGTGACGTGGCCCGCATCGACGAGGACGGCTACCTGTTCATCGTCGACCGGCTGAAGGACATGATCATCACCGGCGGGGAGAACGTGTACTCGAAGGAGGTGGAGGACGTGCTCGCCAGCCACCCGGACCTGGCGGAGACGGCCGTCATCGGCGTGCCGCACCCGGACTGGGGGGAGACCGTCACCGCCGTGGTGGTGCTCAAGAAGGGGGCCTCGTTCGATGAGGCCAGCGTGAAGGAGCACTGCGCCGCGCGGCTGGCGAAGTACAAGACGCCGCGTGTCTTCCACGTGGTGGACAGCCTGCCGCGGACCCCCACGGGCAAGGTCGTCAAGGTGGAGCTGCGGAAGACGTACGCGCGTTCGTGATAGGGAAACACCCCATGTCCAATCTCCAGGGAAAGACGCTGTTCATCACCGGTGCCAGCCGTGGCATCGGCAAGGCCATTGCCCTCCGCGCTGCCCGGGATGGCGCCAACATCATCATCGCCGCGAAGACGACGGAGCCGCACCCCAAGCTCCCTGGCACCATCTACACGGCGGCCGAGGAAATCGAGAAGGCGGGCGGCAAGGCGCTGCCCTGCGCCGTCGACATCCGCGACGAGCAGCAGATCGCCGCCGCCGTGGCCAAGGCGGTGGAGACCTTCGGTGGCATCGACATCCTGGTGAACAACGCCAGCGCCATCAGCCTTACGGGCACGCTCGAGACGCCGATGAAGCGCTTCGACCTGATGCACGGCATCAACACGCGCGGCACGTATGCGTGCTCGCAGGCGTGCATCCCGTACCTGAAGAAGTCCAGCAACCCGCACATCCTCAACAACTCGCCGCCGCTCAACATGGAGGCGCGCTGGTTCGCGCCCCACGTCGCGTACACCATGGCGAAGTTCGGCATGAGCATGTGCGTGCTGGGCATGGCGGAGGAGCTGCGCTCGGACGGCATCGCCGTGAACGCCATCTGGCCACGCACCGTCATCGCCACCGCGGCGGTGCAGAACCTGCTGGGCGGCGATGAGACCATCCGCGGCTGCCGGACGCCGGACATCATGGCGGACGCGGCCTACGCCATCCTCACCAAGCCGAGCCGCGAGTTCACCGGCAACTTCTGCATCGACGAGGACGTCCTGCGCGGCGTGGGCGTGACGGACTTCGACAAGTATCAGATGGTGCCCGGGGCGGAGCTGCTCCCCGACTACTTCATCTGAGCCGCCGCTGCACCAGGCTGTTCCCGCGCGGACGGGCGCTTCATCGTGCCCGCCCCGCCGAGCTGAGCGGCGCCAGGACGCGGTGAAGAGGGAGACCTCCCGGAGTGTGTGGGTGAGTAGGAATTCCGCGGGGGCGGTCTCCAGCCACTTGGGTGGAGTTGTCAGCCCCCTCGGCGTCAGCCAGTCTCCGCGGTCATGCACGAGACTCGCCTCTCCGAACTGCGCGCCGAGTTGTCCGTTACCCACTACGATGCTCGTGTCCGCAGGATGGTTGAGCTGGGCCGCCTCGCGCCGACGAACCCCGAGGTGCGCAAGGTCCTTGGGGAATTGTCCCAGGGGGATGCCCAGGAGCGGCAGCTCGCGCTCTTCGCCCAGTACAGCTGGCGCGATGGGGGGCAGGTGCTCTCCGCCACCACCGACGAATCCGCCTGTGTCCGCTCCCTGGCCTACCAGCTCGTGCCCCTGGCCTGTGATGACCCGCAGGCGCTGGAGGCGTTGAATGTGGCGCGTACCGTTCGCCGCCAGGAAGGTCTCCTCCGGGGGCTCGTGCGGGCTGGGCGGCGGGGCGTCATCGATGCGTATCTCGACGGGCTGGCCTCCAGGGCGGATGCACCCGAGTTCGCTGACGCCGTCCCCTTGGCGACCCCC